>Ga0209537_1000299_pt1 | contig 60426 bp, 53 predicted proteins | sample BioPla4DNA1_FD_187698 | JGI IMG/M metagenome (GOLD analysis project Ga0209537, IMG submission 187698) | Biogas fermentation microbial communities from Germany - Plant 4 DNA1 (SPAdes) (version 2) | ecosystem: Engineered > Bioreactor > Anaerobic > Digestate | place: Bielefeld, North... | reverse complement strand
GATAAAACTTTTGGTTTAATGTATAATTCTTTTGTAAAATATTTTCTTTGTGCATAAAAATATTTTATCATAAATCCTAAACTCATGGAGTCTAGGATTTATTTTTTTGCACAAAAAGGGACTGTGCACTAATTATTAGTGCGACAGCCCCTTTTTATGTGACAAATATTAATTTTATATTATAATATTAAATAGTTCTTTTTGTAAAAGAAGATTTCGTATATAACGAATATATTAATAAGATAAGTAGGAGAAAAAAATGAAAAAGGTTATTATTGCTGAAAAACCCTCTGTGGCCAAAAATATTGCAGATGCTTATAACATTAAAAATAGAAAAGATGGATATTTTGAAGGAGAGGAATATTTAGTTACATGGGCCTTTGGTCATTTGCTTCAGCTTTTTGATGCTAAAGATTATGATGAAAGCATGACAAGTTGGAAGATGGAGAAATTTCCATTCATACCTGATAAATTTAATTATAAAATTAAAAATGATGGATTTAATAGAAATTCAATTGATAAGGGTGCCGCTAAGCAAATCAATATTATTAAAAACTTAGTAAATAGAGAAGATGTAGATGGAATAATATCAGCAACTGACTATGATAGAGAAGGACAGATTATTGCAGATGAATTATTTATATATTTAAATGTAAAAAAGCCAATATATAGACTGTTGCTTAATGAATGGACTGAAGAAGAAGTAAAAAAAGGAATGGAAAATTTAAAGCCAAACAAAGAAATGAAGCCTTTACAAGATGCTGGGATGGGAAGGCAGTTAGCGGATTGGATTATAGGAATTAATTTAACTTCTGTTGCGACATTAAGATATGGGAGTAGTACAAAGGAAAGAAAAACATTAAATATAGGAAGAGTTTTGCTACCGACATTAAAAATTATTTATGATAGAGATAAAGAAATTGAAAATTTCATAGCAAGTTCATATTATAAATTAACAGCAAAATTTAAATCCAAAGATAATGTTGAGTTTGATAGTATTTATTACGAAAAAAGTAGTGAAAAATTTGAAGATAAAAGTTATCTAGATAGAATAAGTAAGCTTTTATCAAATAAAAGTGGCATAGTTGTAGATAAGGAAATAGAAAAAAAGAAAGAGTATCCTCAACCTTTATTTAATTTATCTAATTTACAGGGTTATATAACAAGTAAATATAAAGGATGGACATCAGATAAGGTTCTTAAGGTAGCTCAGAGTCTTTATGAAAAGAAATTTATTACTTATCCAAGAACAGCTAGTGTTGTTCTTGAAGAAAGTTTAGAAGGCAGGGCTAGAAAAGTATTAGATAATCTAAAAAAGGGCCTTAGATATGAAAAAGAAATTAAGTTTGTAAAAAGCAAAAGGATTTTTGATAATTCAAAGGTGGAAAGCCATAGTGCAATTATTCCGACATATATAACGCCCAATAATCTCACTACTGATGAAGAAAAGGTATATACTGCAATTAAAAATAGATTTATAATGCAGTTTATGCCTGTTGCAGAATTTGAAGAAACTAAAATTACGATTAAGATTAATGATGAAAATATACTAGGTGAGTTTGTTGCAAAAGGTAAAGTGGAGATTGTTAAAGGTTGGAGAGTTGTAGAGAAAATCGAAACTAAAGATACTTTACTACCGTTAATGGAAAAGGGAGATATTTTAGATATTACAGATTATAAGGTTAATAAGGTAACAAAGAAACCTCCCAAACATCATACAGAAAAAACCTTATTAAGATTAATGGAAACTTGCGGGAAAAATTATAAGGAAGATAAGGAAGAGGATGAAACCAATACTGATGAGATGATGCAGGAAATTCTAAGTGGATTTAGCATAGGAACACCTGCAACAAGAGCAGAAATTATAAAAAAACTTAAGGATGTAGGTTATATTAAAGCAAAAGGAAAAAGTCTGATAGCTACAGAATTAGGTAGAACTATTGTTGAGATTTTTCCAGTTAAAGAACTTTTAGATTTACAATATACAGGTAAACTAGAAAAAACATTAGCGGATATAGAAAAGGGTAAATTTAAAAAGGAGGATTTTTTAAACTTCATAATTGAATTTACTAAGGCTTCTGTAAATAAGATTAAAAGTGATGATTCAATGCTTAATAAATTTAAAGTTGAAATGCCTGAGGGAGCAGAAGAATTAGGAAAATGTCCTATATGTGGTAATTCAGTTATAGAAGGTATAAAAGCTTATGGCTGTATTAATTGGAAGAATGGGTGTAAGTTTTCAATATGGAAAGATGATAAATTCATAACTTCTTTAGGTAAAAAAGTAACTAAAGAGATGGTAAAATTGTTGTTAAAGAATGGAAAAGTAGGCTTTAGAAATATAAAAAGCAAAAAAGGATCAAAATATTCTGCATATTTTAGATATATTAAAGATGACGAAACGGGATATTTTAAGTGGAAAATGGAATTTATTAATTAAGGGCTGCCTTAGGCAGCTCTTTTTTATACATAAAATTTCTTCAAAAATTAATTATTGGTAATAATATGATATTTTTCAATAAAAAATCTTAAATTATAACAATAATTAAAATAAATTCATACTATAAATAATAAAAGTATTTAATATTAGGTAATTTTACCAAGGAGGTTGAAATGAAAAATAAAATAATTAAAAGGCTTATAGCATCTGTATTAACTATTTTTTCGATAGGGCTTCTTTCAGGGTGTTCTGGTAAAAAAGAAAATACTGAAAACGAAACAGTAAAAATTAGATTGAATGAAGTTGTTAGATCAGTTTTTTACGCACCAATGTATATTGCTATTAATGAAGGCTTATTTTTAGAAGAAGGTATTGAGATAGAATTATCAACTGGCCAAGGAGCAGATAAAACGATGCAGCAACTATTAAGTGGAAATGCAGATATTGGCTTCTCAGGTCCAGAACAAGTAATATATATATATAATCAGGGAAGAGAAGATTATCCTGTAGTATTTGCTCAATTAACCCAAACTGATGGATCCTTTATAGTTGGAAGAGAGGAAAATCCAGATTTTGAATGGGAAGACTTAAGAGGAGCTGAAATAATAGGAGCAAGACCAGGAGGAATGCCTCAAATGGTTTTTGAATATGTTTTAAGAAATCATGGCTTAGATCCAAGAACAGATGTATCACTGGTTACTAATATAGATTTTACAGCTACTTCTGGAGCATTTAAATCTGGAACCGGAGAATATGTAAATTTATTTGAACCAACTGCATCAATGCTTGAAAAAGAAGGAAGCGGAAAAATATTAGCATCTATAGGAAAAGCTGCTGGAGATATACCATATACTGCTTTTTATACAACTAAATCATATATGGAAGAAAATCCAGAACTAGTACAAAGGTTTACAAATGCAATTTATAAAGGTCAATTGTGGTTTGAAAGTCATTCAGCAGAAGAAATTGCTGATTCAATAATTTCATTTTTCCCTGGAACTGATAGAGATATTATTATATCAGTTGTTAAAAACTATAAAGAAATAGACGCTTTAGCTAAAGTACCAACTATTGAGGAAGAAGATTTAAATAGGCTTATGGATATTATTCAAGAATATGATGGTGAGCTAATAAAGGAAAGGCCACCTTATGAAAAAATAGTAAATAATGAATTTGCTGAAAAAGCTATAGAAGCAGCAAAATAATTAATTTTCTAGCTTCAAAAAATTGAAGCTAGAAAAATATATTTAAGGGGGAAAGGAGGTATTTCTATTGGCTTTAATAACTGTTTCAAATGTAGGTTTAATATATCATACTTTAGAAAATGAGACTATAGCAATAAAGGATGTTAGTTTTTCGGTAGACAAGGGAGAATTTATTACTATTATTGGGCCGTCAGGTTGTGGTAAGTCAACTTTACTAAATATAATAAGTGGATTATTAGAGCCTACCTATGGTGAAGTTATATATAATGATAAAAATGTAGAAAATAGATTAGATAAAATAGGTTATATGTTTCAAAAAGATAATTTGTTTGAATGGATTTCTGTTTGGAAAAATGTGACTTTAGGATTGAAAATAAAAAATCAGCTAAACAAAGAAAATATAGAAAGAGTTGATAAACTATTAGATAGTTATGATTTAGAAAAGTTTAAAAATCATAAACCTTATGAATTGTCAGGAGGTATGAGACAAAGAGTGGCTTTAATTAGAACTCTTGCCTTAAATCCTGAAATACTATTATTGGATGAACCTTTTTCTGCTTTAGATTATCAGACCAGACTTTGGGTATGCGATGATGTAAAGGGAATAATAAAGAATGAATGTAAAACAGCCATAATGGTAACTCATGATATATCAGAGGCTGTATCAATATCTGATAGAGTAATTATGCTAACTAAAAGACCAGCAAAAATAAAACTAGATCTTAAAATAGAATTTAATAATAAGGATGCTACTCCTTTTGAAAGAAGAAGTGAGCCAGAATTTAAGGAATACTTTAATTTATTATGGAAGGAGTTAGATAAAGTAAATGAGTAAGGAACATGAGGAATATATAAAAAAAATAAAACGAAATAAGTTAAAAGTGACAATTTTTAGAATAGCTATTTTAGCTATATTTATTATTCTTTGGGAGTTTTTAACCAAATATAAAGTGATAGATCCATTTTTAACTTCAAGTCCAAGCAGAATGATAAAGTCACTTTTAGGTTTTATAGAGAATGGAACTATATTTAAGCATATTTTTGTAACCTGCTATGAAACAATAATAGGCTTTACTTTAGGAACAGTACTCGGAACTATAATAGCAATAATATTGTGGTATTCGCCTTTTACAGCAAAGGTATTAGATCCTTATTTAGTTGTATTAAATGCCCTGCCTAAGGTTGCATTAGCGCCAATAATAATATTTTGGGTTGGAAATGGAATAGGAGCAATTGTTGTAATAACTCTATTAATATCAGTTGTTACAACTATTATTACAGTATTAACAGGTTTCAATGAAGTAGATAAAGGTAAACTAAAACTTATGGAAACATTAAGAGCTAATAAATTTCAAACACTAAGGTATTTGGTTTTTCCGGCTAATATTCAAGTATTAGTATCTGCTTTGAAAATAAATGTAGGATTGTCTTGGGTAGGAGTAATAATGGGGGAATTTTTAGTAGCAAGAGAAGGATTAGGATTTTTAATAATATACGGAGGACAAATATCTCAATTAGATATGGTTATGATGAGTATAGTAATATTATCATTAATTGCATATCTAATGTATATAGGAGTTTCAAAAGCAGAAGCTTTTTTTAAGAAGAGTATGAATTAGGGAGCTTAAAATTTGGCTCCTTTATTTATTGATTTTAACAAGACGACATAACAATAGATATATAAAATAATTGTAAATAGTATTATAATCTGTTACAATAAAATTTAGATTAATAAAACAATGGAGGAACTATGAAAAAAATGGAAGGATTTTTTTCTAAAATAAAATTAGATTATAACAAAATGAAAACGTTTCGCGAGAAAGTGAAAAAAATATTTAATCCAATATATAATTTTTTTAAAAAAGTAAAAAATATATATGATAAAGCCAATAAAAGGACACCTTATACTGAACCAATTGCGGTAATTGGAAGCTCCTGTTTATTTATATTAATTCTTGTATTAGTAATTAAGACAAATTTTACAGTAGAAAATGTAAATATAATTACTAATTCGGCAGAAAAATTTTATTATCAACATGAATATGATAAAGCAATTAATGAATATAATGAAATGCAGTTAAATGATCCTTGGCCAATATGGTCCGTAAATATGGCTGATATTTATTCGTTAAAATCTGAAGTAGAAAAGTCAGAAGCATTATTAAAGGAAAGTATAATTGTAAGAGATAGGATAATTAAAGAAGAGGGAATCGAGAATTATTTAGATAAAGATAAAAATTTAATTAATAAAATTCTGTTTATTTTTAATATGAATGGCAAATATGAAGAAACTATTACATTTGGAGAAGATTATATTTCTGAAATAGGAATAGATAATAATATATTAAAAAATTTATTTATTGCTTATATTATTAAAAATCATGAGTTTAAAGCTGAGGAGACAATAACTAGATTTGAGCTTAATGAAAATTCTGCTTATGAACTATCAGAAATTGCTAATATGTATACTTTAATAAATAATTGGGACAAGGCTTTAGAATTATTAGATAAGGCTTGGGAAATTGATAAAAATGAATTAAAAATATATGATACAATTGAAGAAATGTATTTATTTAATAAAGAGGAATTAATAAAAAATTTAGAAAGATTAGTAAATAAAAATAATAGTAAGAGTTCTTATAAAATGATGCTTTTAAAAGCTTATGCTTATGATGCGGAAAATATAGTAAAAGCTGAAAAGCTAATAGAAGAATTAGAAAATGATAATGTAGAAGGATATATAATAAATCTAATTAAATTTGAAACTCTTAAAAATGATAATAATAAAGAAGCAATGGAGTATTTAGAAAAGGCTTATAAGGGAGTAAAAGATGAAAAAGAAGCTTCCTTTTATGAATATTATATAGGAGCTTTATTATCATATTATAATAAGGATTATGAAAAAGCATCAAATCTGGTTAAAAAGAGTATTTTAGATAATCCTAACTATAGTTATTCTTATTTACTTCTATCAGATATTTGCTATTCAGGTGAAGGTGGAAAATTTGTTGAACCATATTTAAGAACTGCAATGGAAAAATCTCCTTATAGTTATAAAATAATTTTAAAAATGGCTGAGTATTATAAAAATATAGAAGTAAATAATGTAAAAGCAAAAAATATGTATGAAATGGCTATAATTTTAAGAAAAGACAACAGCAGCTTATATTATGAACTTGCTAAATTGTTTATAGCAGAAGAGCAATGGCAAGAGGCAATAAATAGTATTAAAAAGTCAATTGAATTTGATAATAATAGTAATTATTATAGGGCATTAGGTGCTTTATATCTTAAGAATGAAAATTATGAAGAAGCTATTATATATACTCGTAAGGCTTTTGAAATGAACGATAAGGATATTTTAGCTCTTAATAATGCTGCGTGGTATTATATTAATGTAGAAAAGAATATAAGCAGAGCTTATGAAAATATAAAAGCTGCTTATGAGGAAATTCCAATAAGTATTGATGAAAATACTAAAAAGTTAATTGCAGAAAATTACACAAGGATAGAAAAATTATATAAAGAAAATTCAGAAACATTAGATAATGACATATTTATGGATATAACCTTATTTTATTAAAAGTGCTTTTATGAGCACTTTTTTTATGGAAAAATATCCAATAAGTTGCTATTATATTAATAAGAAAAGAATTCGAAAATATTATAAAATTATGGAGGGTATTTTGGTGAATAAAATAAATAAGTTATTTAAACTAGGTATAATCTTAGCAATATTAGCTGTTGGAATTGTTTTAATAACTAAAACTAGAACCTTTGGAAAAATAACAGTTGAGAGTTGGGAGAATATTTATAACGAAAATAATATTAAATTCTATTATTCAGAAGAAGACAATGAAAAAATTAAAGCTTTAAGTAACTTATATTCTATTAGTGAAGAAGCAAAAAAGATAGATGATAAGTTAGAGAGAGCTATAGAAGTTTCAAAATTACTTAAATCTATTATTAGTTATGATGTTGCAGAGGATGCAAAAGGTATTAATGGTTTTGATATTTTAAGAGATAAAATAGGTTATTCAACAGCTTCTGCACGAGATGTAGCAATTATATATAGAGATTTTTTGCAAAGTGTAGGTTTAAAAGCTAGAGTAGGTGAGTTTAGAAGAACAAATGCTTCAAAAATTAAGCAAAAATCATATTTTGTAGTAGAATTCTGGAGTGAAAAATATAGTAAATGGATAATGATAGACTTTATCAATGATGGCTATTTTGATAATCAAGGATTTCCTTGCAGTGCAATAGAAGTTCTAGAAGGAAATATTAATGCATTAAATTATACAGGAAAAAAAGATATTAAAAAATTTAATTGGAGAGATAAAAATATTAATATTTCAGATGTTCTCTATACTTATACAATTGCAATAGATAATACTACTGATATGAAACAAAGTAATACATATATAACTTATATAAAAGATGTAAAAGATATAGTAATGCAATTTAAAGGAAAGGATATAAAACCTACAATTTATACACAAAATAAGGAGTTAATAAATAAAAATCCACTAGATAAAACAATAGATAATGATGAAAAAGCTTATTTAGTATTAATGAAAAAGGAAGATAGTAGTTATAAGGGTAGTGAAAATGAATATATTTTAGGGGCTTTTCAAAATAGCAAAATATTAAAAAATTATTATGTTAAACTAAATAATGGAGAATTTAATAAAATTAGAGAGTATAATGATATAACTTTAGAAAAAGGATTAAATACTATTGAACTTTCTTTAGATGGAGAAAATACAATTAGTAAAATAGAGTTGAATTATAAATAAAAAGGACTGTAAAACAGTCCTTTTTATAAATTCATAATAAATAAATTTTCTAATTCTAAATTTAGATTATTAATATGTTCGTCTATATTTACTAAAGGCTGGATTAAATAAGATAGTTTTTTGTTATATTAATCTAAAAGGAAACTAATGAGATAATTTAATAAATTTTTCTTTAAAATTTATCATTTTTATTTACTCTATACTATTTAATTGATATTAGGAATAATATAACAATTATTATTTAAAAATCTAGAAGAAATATTCTTTAAATACTAAACATTTTATGGTATTATTAAATTAAACTGAGTAATAAATTTTTTTGAAATTAATTGACAGAAAATTTGGAATGTATAGTATATTCCGAAATCATAAAAGTGAGTAGGGGGAATTTAAATGGGAGAAAAAATTAAAAAAATAGCATTACTAACAGGCGGAGGAGATTGTCCTGGATTAAACGCAGTTATTAGAGCCGTAACAAGAGCAGCGATATTAAATCATGGCTGGGAAGTAATAGGTTATAAATTTGGTTACAGAGGGTTATACAATAATGATTTTGTCCCTTTAACTCTTGACAGCGTTGCAGGAATACTTCATAGAGGAGGAACTATATTATATAGCTCTAATAAGGATAACCTTTTTGATTATTTGGTAGAAGAAAATGGTAAAATGGTTAAAAAAGATGTGTCTGATGTAGCTGTTGAAAACCTAAAAAAAGAAGGTGTAGATGTTTTAGTAGTAATAGGAGGAGATGGTACTTTAACTTCTGCAAGAGATTTTGCTAGAAAAGGTGTAAAGGTTATAGGAGTACCAAAAACTATTGATAATGACTTAGCATCAACAGATGTTACCTTTGGTTTTAATACAGCAATAGATGTAGCAACAGAAGCATTAGATAGACTTCATACAACAGCTGAGTCTCATCATAGAATTATGATTTGTGAAGTTATGGGTAGAGGTGCAGGTTGGATTGCTTTAGAATCAGGAATAGCTGGTTCAGCAGACGTTATATTACTTCCTGAAATACCTTATGATATAAATAAGATAGTAGAAAAAGTTAGAGAAAGAGAAAAGGCAGGAAGAAAGTTTAGTATAATTGTTGTAGCTGAAGGAGCAAAATCAAAAGATGGAGAAGTTGTAATTGCAAAAATAGTTAAAGACAGTCCAGATCCAATTAGACTTGGAGGTATTGGTAATAAATTAGCTGATGACCTAGAAAAATTAATGCCTGATAAAGAAATTAGATGTACTGTTTTAGGTCATATTCAAAGAGGTGGAAATACTTCTACTTTTGATAGAATTCTTTCTACAAGATATGGTGTTGCAGCAGTTGAACTAATAAATGAAGAAAAATTCGGACATATGGTATGCTTAAAAGGCGGAGAAATGTCGAGTGACACATTAGAAAATGTAATAGGACAAAAGTCAAAACTTGTTGATCCAAATGGAGATTTAGTTAAGGTTGCTAGAAAGATAGGAATTTCATTTGCAGATTAGAGTATAATGTAGTGATAGAGATTTCTCTATCACTATTTTTATGATAATAAAATAACAAGAAAAATAATTGAATGCTTCAAAATTTTCTGAAAATATGATATAATTCTTTTAGACGATAATATGGTAAAAAAGCTGGAGGGTATTATGAAAGAGATAAAGAAATATTTAGAATCAAGAATTGGCACATATGGATTTTTCTTTGAGGATTTAAGAAGCGGATTTGTTTATGGGTATAATGAAAACGTTAAAATGGTTGCCGCTGGATGTATTAAACTACCAATTGCAGTTTCCCTTATAAAAGCTGTAGAAGATAAGAAAGTAGATTTTTTAGATAAAATTAAAATAGAAAGAAAAGATAAAGTTTATGGAACAGGTATTATTCATGAATTTAATGAGAGAGAATATACCATTTTTGAATTATTAGTTGCAATGTTAATTCAAAGTGATAATACTGCAGCAAATAAGATAATAGATATTATTGGTATGGATGAAATTAATAAAAATATCAAGGAAATGGGAATGGAAAATACAGTTTTAAAGAGAAAAACTGGTGATATAAATAATGAAGACGATGCTTCTGAAAATATAACATCAGCTTTAGATCTTGCTATTCTTTGGAGACATTTGTATAAGAAAACTTATTTGTCAAAGGAAAATAGTCAGATGTTAATTGATATTTTAAACAGACAGCAAATAAAAAATAAGTTGGCACTTTATATACCAGATGATTTAAAATATGAAATTTCAAGCAAAACTGGAGATAAAAAAGGTGTTGAAAATGATACTGAACTTGTAACTTTGTCAAAAGGAACCTTTTCTTTTACTGTACTATCAATGGGAATTCCAAATAGCGTTTATGGAACAGTAACTTTAGCTAAATGTGGAAAAATGATGTGGGATGATTTAATGAATAATTGGAATTAAAATATGTGTAATAACTCCTAGATATCTAGGAGTTATTTTTATATATATTAATATTATAAAGGAAAAGAATTTTTAATTTAAACAATAACTTTTACTATAGTTGGTGAATATTATGTATACATATAGTATACAAAGGAGGAAAAGTAAATGAAGATTGGAATAGATATGGGACACTGTTTAACTGGGTATGATACTTCTGCTAGAGGAGTTTTTGTAGAGAGCGAATATAATAGAATAGTTGGCAAAAAGGTTATACAAAAATTAAAGGAAAAGGGACATACAGTGATTAATTGCACAATTGATGGTGGGGTTAGCAGTATGTATGATTCTTTAGCTAGAAGAGTAAAAATTGCTAATGAGAATAATGTAGATATATTTTGTTCCATTCATTTCAATGCAGGGGGTGGAGAAGGAACTGAGACTTATTTAGCAAACCCAAGTGCTTTTATAAATCAGGAATATTATAAAAAGAATTATGCTATTGCAAAAAGTATTAATGATAAGGTAGCTGCCAGTTGTGGATTTGTTAATAGAGGAGTAAAACATGAAGACTTCTATGTAATATATCATACAAAAGCTATAGCTGTTCTGGTAGAAGTTTGTTTTTGTGATTCAAAGAGTGATTTTGCTAAGTTAGATACAGATAAAGTTGCTATTGCTATTTGTGAAGGGTTAACTGGAGAAGACTACAGTGTAAAGATACCTAAAGTAGAAACAACAGACAATCTATATAGAGTTAGAAAGAGCTGGGGCGATGTAAAATCACAAATAGGGGCTTATAGAATATTAGAAAATGCTAAAAAAGAATGTGATAGCAGGAGTGGCTATTCAGTATTTGATAAGAATGGTGTTAAGGTATATCCTATTGCAAAGGCTGAAAATCCTAAAAATGAAACTATTCCAAATAGTAGTAACTCAAGGGAAAAGATAATAAAAGAATATTCAGAAAAGGGATTATTTACTTGTACTGTAGATGCAATAAATTTTAGAAATAAACCATATGTAGGTAGCGATAATCCAATACAAGGTCAATATTATAGAGGCGAGCAGGTATATTATGATTATGTAGTAATAACTGATAAGTATGTTTGGATAAGTTGGATAAGCGCAATTACTGGTGTTCGTAGATATATGCCAATTACAGATAGAATAAAAAATGAGAAATGGGGATATGTTGTATAAAAATTAAAATTATTAGGGGCATAAAATCAAGCCCCTTTATTTTTATAGAAATTAAATATGTATAATGTATAAAAAATAATTTGAAACTTTATAATATTATAAAAATGATGTAATATATATGTATATATTGTTTGCTTTTAAGAGTTTATAATAACTTATTTAGGTTGAGGAGGATACAATGAAATATAAAAGTGGGAAAGTAATTTCTATTATAGTTATTGTATTTTTATTAGTAGCTATAGGAATTTTAATTAGAAATATATTAAATAAAGAAAATAAGGAAATAACTGTTGCAGAGGATTTTATTGAAGAATTATATGATAAAGATATTATTAGTAGTTATAAAAATAAAAAAGATACTTCTCAAGATATTTCTTTAAATAAACTTGCAAGTGAGAATTCACAAATTAAATATTCAGTAATCGTGGGGAACTTTGGTGTAGATATAGATGAGAATTATGAAGTTTTAGGATTTTCTAATAAAAATATAAGAGTGCTTGGTAGTGAGGATATTATTTCAGAGGAAGATGCCAAAAAACTTGCCAATGCTTATGTTAGTGAAATAACAAAGGACAATTTTATTTTTAAAGAAGTTAGGAATACTGAAGAAAAGTCTCCCTACTATACAGTAGTGTTTTATGAATGTAAAGATAGTTATCCAATATTCAATCAAGAAATAATTGCATTGATTGATAAAGTATCAGGAAAACTCGAAGGATATTCAAATTATTCAATTGCTAATAAAGAAATCATAAACAAAACTGATATTAAGGAAGAGAAAGCAAAAGAAATAGCAGTTAATCATTTTAGAAAACTAAATATAGATGTTCACAAAATAAATAATATATTTCTATCTTATATAGAAAATGATAATAATGAACTTGTATTATCTTATGTTTTTAACGTAACTGGCAATAAAAATGATATAGTTAATAGCAATACTCAAGATAATGGAGAAAAGTTAGAAAAATCATTTACAGTATTTGTGAGAGCAGACACGGGTGAAATAATAAATTTAAATTTAGAAACATAAAAAGGAGATTATATTAAAAAAGGCTGTTGTATTGTATAAATATAACAGCCTTTTTTAAATCATATTAGTTATTATTTTCTGAGTTATTATTGTTATTATTGTTGTTATTATTAGGATCTAAATCTGAGTTTGTAGGTAACTCTTCTTTATCTTCTAATTCAATAGTAATAGTATCTCCTTTTTTGGCAGTATTACTAGATAAAGATTTTATTATTCTTGTTTTAGCATCAGGATTTGATATTTTAACCTGAACCTCTTTTTCATTAAGCTTTGCTATGGCATCATCTACATTTCCACCAACAGAGATTCCTAAATCAGATAATTTGAATTCTCCTTTTATTTGATCTATAATTTCACCTATTACTGATTTTGTGTCATCTTTTTCAGTTGGAACAATATATTTGTCATCGTCAGATAATCTTGATGAAAATTCTTTTTTAATAAATACTCGCTTTTCAATTAAATTCTTAGGAGTTTTATCAGTTGCCAGTTTATTGTTATTTTTATTAACTTCAACTTCTACATGGGCATCACAGCTTCCAGAAGGCTCTGTACCTGAAACAAATAATTCTGTACGAACTCTTGAACCTCTTTGATCACGGGCACAAAGATCAGTTGCTCTTTTACCAGAGTCTAAACAAACTGATACACTTGTTACTCCACCAGGATTTCCATCAAATTCTTTATATTCTAAGCCTTCATGAATAGGTGCCATTATCTTACCCCAAAGATTAGCAGCAGAAGAACTATAACTGCTACCTCCTACTATGTCATGATTGTCATAACCAATCCATACCGATGCAGAATAATAAGGTGTTAGCCCTGCAAATAAGAAATCAGTGCTAAAATTAGTTGTACCAGTTTTACCGATAACTGGCATGTTATATAATTTTGCTGAACCAGCATCGAAAGTTAAAGGTCCTTTTAATAAATCACGCATAATAAATGCTGTTTGTGGTGTAAATACTTGAGTTACCTTAGGTTCTTTATTTAGTATTACTTTTCCTGTAGCATCTTCAACTTTTGTATACAACATAGGCTCTGTATATAATCCATTATTACCAAAAGTTCCAAAGGCAGAAGCTAAAATATAAGTATTACCACCATCTGGATCTGCTGGATCTGATGTAAATTCACCTAAAGCAGCAACTGATAATGTTTTAGATGCCTCGGAATAAATAAGTCCAAGTTTTTCGCCATAAGATATACCAGTCTCTACACCTAATTTATCTTCAACAATGATTGTTGTAATATTTTTTGATAAAGCAATTGATTCTCTTGCCGTAATTATTCCATCAGATTTAAAATTCCAGTTACTTGGATTCCAACCTGGATATTTACTTTGTATTGATGAAGGTAGGCCAGCATCATCTAATGGTGTTGCAGCAGTGATTGTTTTTGTGTCAATAGCTGGACCATAAACAGTAAGTGGTTTTGTAACAGAACCGATTGATCTTAGAACATCATAAGCTCTATTGGTAGATCTTGCAGGTTGTTCACCTCTTCCGCCTACCATTGCTTTTACTTGTCCAGTTCTATAATCAAATATTGTTGCTGAGGCTTGAAGTTTTGGAGTTCCATTGTCATCATAAACCTCAGGATTTGCGTAAGCATCTATATAATTAAAGTTATCCCTATTATCTAATACTGCTTGTGTACTATCCTGCATTTTTCTATTCATAGTGGTATAAATTCTTAGACCACCATTTGAGAAAAGATTATCAACTTGCTCTTCAGTATATTTATATGTTTCCATTAAATCTTTTTTTACTTGGTCTAATGCTGGATAAACAAACCATTCGTAATTAATTTTATAATTTACACTTTTTTGAGAAAAGGCAAAGGAGTTTTTATCTACAAAATCATATGCTTCATTATATTGATCTGTAGTTATATATCCTAAATCTCTCATTTTCATTAGAACGGTTTTTGTTCTATCTAAGTAAATAGTTGGATCTTCAATATTTTCTGGGTCATAGGGACTATAAGCACTAGGAGCTTGTGTTAATCCAGCAATAAATGCAGCCTCAGGTAAAGTTAAGTCAATAGCGTTTTTATCAAAGTAATATTCAGCAGCAGCTTCAACACCATAAATTTTCCCACCAAGAGGAATTGTGTTTAGATAAGCCTTCAAAATATCGTTCTTTGAAAGTTTACTTTCAAGAGTTAAGGCAAGATAAATTTCTCGTACTTTTCTTTCTATTTTAACTTCGTTTGTTAAAAGAGTATTTTTTATTAATTGTTGGGTCATTGTAGATCCACCTTGAATATATCCATCCCCTGTTACTACAGTTAAGGCAGATCTTATAGCAGACACAATAGTTCTTTTAAAATCTACTCCATTATGCTGATAGAAACGTTCATCCTCAATTGCAACATAAGCATCCTTTAAATGCTGAGGCATTTCATCAATATCTATGATTTCTCTTATTTGTTCAGTAGGTATTTTATCTATAAAATTTCCTTCATCATCATATAAGGCTGATGGTTCGCTTAAACTTAATACAGAATTAACATCTAATTCAGGAGTGCTTTTAATAACTGCAAATATATATCCGGAAAGAACTACTACACATAATAGTGTGAATATTAATATTCCTAAAAAAGTACTTTTTATTATCTTTTTATATCTAGGTTTAGATGATTTATTCTTTTTATTATTTTTTATATCTTTAGCTTGGCTTTTTTCATTATTTGAAGTTTCTTTGTTAGCCATTTTTTCCTCCCTTATTAATTTAATTTATTTATTGGTGTAAAATAAATAATATAGCATATTATAGCATAATTATATAAAGAATAAAATAATAACTCTGAAGGTGTTTATGAAGTATTATAGAAAACCGCATAGAATTCCTTTTAAAGTCAAAAATATTAAATTTATAATAATTATTATTTCCTTATGTATAATAATTAATTCCATAATTTCCTTTTTTCATAATAATATTTCTCCAGCTGTAATTAAAATAGCTGAAGATAAGTTGAAGAATGAAGCCACTAATATAGTATATGAGAATGCACTAGATATATATTCAAAGGAATTTGATTATTCTGATATTATGTCAATTGAAAAAGATAGCGAAGGCAATATTACTTTGTTAAGAGCAGATACAGTTAAATTAAATTATTTATCTTCAAAATTAATTTTAACAATAAACAATAGAATAACTGAACTTGAAAATTTAGGAATAGAAGTTCCTTTAGGTTATATGACAAAAAACTTAGCTATTCATAAATTAGGACCTAAGGTAAATATAGATTTAGAACAGATAGGTAATATAAATACTAAATATGAATCGATTTTTGAAAGTGCAGGGATAAATCAAACAAGGCATAAAATTTATTTAAATGTAAGTATGAAGATGAGAGTGGTTATTCCTTTAAATAGTAAAGAAGTTGAAATAAGCTGTCAGATACCAATATCAGAAACCATAGTTGTAGGTAAAATTCCAAATACTGCGATAGAATTTAGTAAATAACTAATTAATACACAATTAAAGAAATAATACAGATTTCTAAATTATAAAAAATAAAAAACTGCAGCTTCAGTAAATATCTGCAGTTTTTTATTTTGAATTATGTATTTTACATTTTAAATTATTGTATTTAATTAGCTTCCCAATTAAATACATACGGTACGTTTCTGTAATAATTTTCGTAATCTAATCCATATCCTACTACGAATAGATCTTCAATTTCAAAACAGCAGTAGTCAGGTTTTAAATCAACCTTTCTTCTAGAAGGTTTATCTAGCAGTACACAAGTCTTTACTGACTTAGCTCCCTTTTTCATAACATAATCTATAACAAATTTCATTGTATATCCTGTATCAATTATATCATCAACTATTAGTACATCAAGTCCCTCAATATTATCTGGTATATCATTAACAACTTTTACAATACCACTGCTTACTTCTGCATTACCATAGCTTGAAGTTGTCATAAAGCCAACTTGAGCTTTGCAATCAATAGCTTTAAATAAATCGGCACCAAATACGAAGCTGCCTCTAAGAAGTGGCAATACATAAAGATTTTTATCTTTATAATCTTCAGTTATAACCTTACCAAGTTCTGCTACTCTTTCTTTTATTTGTTCTTCAGTAAAAAGGATATTTCTTTTCTTATCATCCATTAGTATTTCCTCCCAAAATGTATGTTTCATAAGCCTTCTAGCATATTTACAACAATGTAATTATAGTATAAAATTATATGACAGTTGTCAATAGTATACAAGTGAGGTGTTATATATGATATATGGCAATATTGATGGAATTAAAAAAGTTTTTATAGATGAGCTTGAGGAGATATATAAACATAGAGTTTTAAGAGATGAAGTTTGTAGTAGAGAAATTATTGAAACAATTTCAAGAATATCATCATTAATAGAAAGAGAAATAAGTGTAGCAGTTGATAGAAAAGGAAAGGTTATTTCTGTAACTATTGGGGATTCTACTTCAGTAGAAATTTCTATGATAGATATTAAGGAAAAAAGATTATCAGGAGTTAGGGTTATTCATACTCATCCAAATGGATACTCTAATTTATCGGCTTTAGACTTATCAGCCTTAATAAAACTTAAATTAGATGCTATAGTAGCAATAGGAGTGCAAAATGGAAAGCTTATCGATTGTTCATATGGTATTTTAGCAATAACTAATGATACATTGGACTATGAAGAAATATTTAATATCTCTTTAGATGAACTGCTATCAGTAAATATACTAGATAAAATAAGTTATATTGAAGATGCAATAAAATCTAATGATATCATTGAAGATGAGATAGAAAAGGCAATTTTAGTTGGATCAGATACTATGGAAAGCCTTAAAGAGTTAAAAGAATTAACAAAAGCCTGCGATATACCAGTATTAGATATGGTTTATCAATCTAGAAGCAAAATAGATCCAGCCTATTTTATAGGAAAGGGAAAGGTTTCTGAAATAGCTTCATTAAGACAAAATCTGCATGCTAATCTAATAATTTTTGATGATGAATTGTCTGGTTCTCAAGTTAGAAATTTAGAAGAAGCAATTGGTGCTAAAGTTATAGATAGAACCACTTTAATCCTTGAAATATTTGCAAGAAGGGCAAGAAGTAAAGAAGCAAAAATTCAGGTAGAGTTAGCACAGCTTAAATATAGATTAAGCAGGCTTCAAGGTCTTGGTACAATTTTGTCTAGAACAGGTGGAGGTATTGGTACTAAAGGTCCTGGTGAGAAAAAGCTTGAAACTGATAAAAGACATATTAGGGAAACAATATATGATTTGAATTCGGAATTGAAAAAAATAAAAAAGACAAGGGAAGTTCAAAGGGAAAAGAGAAATAAGGAAAGTATTCCAAAAGTATCTTTAGTTGGTTATACAAATGCAGGAAAATCAACTTTAAGAAATAAACTTTGTGATATAGCAGCAAAAAAAGATACGCAAGGAAAAGAAAAAGTTTTTGAAGCAAATATGCTTTTTGCAACTTTAGATACAACAACAAGATCAATAGTCTTAAATAATAAAGGAATTGTAACCATAACAGATACAGTAGGATTTGTAAGTAAGCTTCCTCATGATTTAGTAGAAGCTTTTAAATCTACACTAGAAGAGGTGATTTATTCCGATTTATTATGTCATGTTGTAGATGCTTCTTCAGATAATGCAATTCAACAGGTTAAAGCAGTATTTAATGTTTTAGAGGAGCTAGGAGCTAAAGATAAAGAAACTATTTTAGTACTAAATAAAATTGATATTTCTGAAAAAGAAAAAATTAATGAAATAAGAGAATGCTTTAAAGAATATAAAACTATAGAAATAAGTGCTAAAGAAGGAATAGGTTTAGAAGAATTATTAAATTTAATAGAAGAAAAGCTTCCTTATAAAATGAAAAAATGTGAATACTTAATTCCATATGATAAGAGCAATATAGTATCTTTCCTTCATAGAAATGCAAGAATACTAGAAGAAGAATATAGAGAAAACGGTACTTTTATAATAGCAGAAACTGATGAAGAGGTATATAATAAATCAATAGAATTTATAATAAAGGAACTAAGTTAGTAATATATTTTATTAATAATATTTCGGAGATGATGTGTTGGTTAGGGGAAGAAAGAAAAAGAAGAATATAAATATAGAGGACGAAAAGGAAGATCTGCCTACAAAAATTATCGACGAAGAAAACATTAATGAAGATATAGAAGAAAATACACCTTTTGATGATCAAATAAAAGATGGGATTTCCAAAGTTGATGAAATAGTTAATTCATTAAATAATATTCAAATAGAATTTAGTTCATTGCTTGTGGGAAGTGAAGAAGAAAGGATTTTTTACGAAAGAAAAGTAAAGCCGTTAGTAGAAGAAATACATTTTTTGGCTATTGCAGCTCAAGGGACTTCTATAGCTTCTTTAAACATACAATCAAATGCTTTTGTAAAAAAACGCCAGCTAAAATTTTCATTAAATTTAACATATGAACTTTTAAGAGAAACTTACTGTATGTTGGAAGTCTTGAAAAAGAGAAATTCTATTTATAGATGCATTATTGAAGAAGAAATAAATAGATGTACAAACAACTCAATTTGGAAAAAGGACTGTAATGAAGATTAGACTTTATTACAGTTTTTTTATATAATTTATTTATAAAAATGTATGGAGGGAAGTAATGGAGAATATAATTATCCAATATCAAAATGCTTATAATAAAATAATTAAGACAATTAGAGGAAATAAGAATACATTAGCTATTTTTGTTTATGGTAGTATGGTTAATGGTGATATTTGGGATGGTTCAGATATAGATTTACTTGTAGTTTATAAAAAAGATTTTGATAATATAAGGGATATATATTCAGAAGTAAATAAAGTTCCCGTACATATTAAAATATTAAGTAAAGCTTCATTAATAAAATATTATTTTCAAAATACTAATAAAGAAGCTATTGATAATACTCTTATGTCTTCTAAGTTGGTTTATTCAAATGATTTTGAGATATCAGATATTTATCAAAAAAAAGTATATTTAGCAGATAATAATAAAGAAAAATGGTATCTAGTATATCTAGGAAACTTATTAAAAGAAATAGGTATATGTAAAAAATATCTAAGCAATGGAGGAATATATACTGCCTATGAAGTTTTATTTAGGGCTCTAAATAGTTTTTGTAACATTTACTTAAGTTTAAATAATTATAGAGTAAGTAAAGATGCTATTAATATGGTATCTAAATTAAATGATGAATTTGATGAAAAGGTGCGAGGTCTTTTATATTCAGAAAATAAAGAAGAATATATATTAAAATTAATTGAAACAATTGAAAAATATATAGTTTCTAATTTAGATATATTGGGAAAAGAAGTAATTGATTTTTTAGCTAATAATAAGGAAAAATATAGTTCCTATGATATAAAACATCATATTAATTTTAAAAGCTTTAATATAAGGATGGAAGATGTTTTAAAAAAATTAGCTCAATATAATTTAATAGAAAAAACACAAAAAGAGTTTAAGGATTCAGAAGGGAATATTGTTGCTAAGGAAAATATTTATTATGGAAAATAAGCTATAAAGAGGAGAATTCTAATGAATTATACTACGATTAAAAATTTTGGAGAAGATAGATTTTTTGAGAAAAAGTCAGAATTTATTGGCTATGCAAAAAGATGTGAAAATGAAGAAGAGGCTAAAGAATTTATTCAAGGGATAAAAAATATGCATAAACAAGCTACCCATAATTGCTATGCATATGTAATAGGAGAAAATATGTCTATTCAAAGATATAGCGACGATGGGGAACCTCAAGGAACAGCAGGAATACCAATTTTAGAAGTAATAAAAAAAAGCAATATAACTGATTGTGCAGTAGTAGTTACAAGGTATTTTGGAGGAATTCTTTTAGGGGCTGGGGGATTAACAAGGGCCTATACCAAAGGAGCTTCTATTGCAATAAAAGCTGCTGGAGTTGTCGAAAAAGTTAAAGGAGTTAGATTGCTTTTTAAAATGGAATATGATATGTTAGGTAAAGTTCAATATATATGTGGGAAGAATAATTGGCATATAGAAGATACAGAATATACCGATAAGGTAGTTGTTCATATTTTATCAGAAATAGAAATAGCCGATAAGATTGAAAAGGAAATGGCTGAAGCATCTAATGGAAAGATAATTTGCAGCAGGATAGAAGAGGATATATATTTTAAGGAAGAAAATAGACTTTTTAAAATTATTTAGCCTATTTAATAATATTTGTCATAATAATTTTATTATGTTATAATTTTTGTGTTTAAAATATGTTTAATTTATATATCAGGAGGAATAAAAATGGCAGGACATTCAAAATGGCATAATATCCAAAATAGAAAAGGAAAAGTGGATGCTCAAAGAGGAAAGATTTTTACTAAGCTAGGAAGAGAATTAGCTATTGCAGTTAAAAATGGTGGTCCTGTGCCAGACAATAATCCAAGATTGAGAGATGTTATTGCAAAAGCAAAGGCGGTTAATATGCCAAATGAAAATATACAAAGGGCAATTAAAAAAGCTTCAGGAGAACTTTCAGCAATAGAGTATGAAAGAATTGTATATGAAGGTTATGGTCCTTCAGGAGTAGCAGTTATAGTAGAAACTTTAACTGATAATAAAAATAGAACAGCTGGGAATGTAAGAAGTGCTTTCACTAAAGGTGGTGGAAACATGGGAACAACAGGCTGTGTTAGTTTTATGTTCCAAGAAAAGGGCGAAATAGTTATTGAAAGAGAAGATAAAGACGAAGATGAAATTATGATGCTTGCTTTAGATGCAGGAGCAGAAGACTTTTTAGCCGAAGAAGAGGTATTTATTATAACAACAGTTCCAGAAGATTTTGGAAAAGTTAGAGAAGCATTGGAAGCTGAAGGGCTAGAGTTTTTAGAAGCTTCAGTTAAAATGATACCAGATACTTATACGGAATTAAATGAAGAAGATGCTAAAAAGTTTCAAAAAATGTTAGATTTACTTGAAGATGATGACGACGTTCAAAACGTGTATCATAATGCAGAATTTCCTGATGGATGGGAAGGATAGTTTTATATAGAGAATAATTTATTAAAACTCCTTTATTATAAAAATATAATAAGGGAGTTTTTATATTTGGAACAGCTGGATATAATAATACTAAAGAATATTTTGATGGAATTTTAGCTTCGGTAAAATCATTGTTTTCAGCATCTAATACTGTTATAGGCTCATATATGTGTCAAGGAAGAGTATCAGAGGCTGTAAAAGACAAGGTAAAGAATGGAATGCTTGAAAAGTATGAAGCTATTAAGGATAAACTTATAGAAGCAGAAAATCATCCAAATGAAAAGGATATTGAATTAAAGCTTTTATGAAATAATAGATATAAAAACAAAAAAGGGGCTATATCAGAATAATTCTGATATGGCTCCTTTTTTTATTGCTATAGAACTTAGTTTACTCTGTTTTTAATTCTTGAACACCAGTTACTTTAGAAGGTGTATCTCCGTCCTTATCTTCAATTTTGAAGGTATCCATAGCTTCCTGATTTAAGAAGTAGATGTTCCCTTCAATTACTTGATTTACTAATTTGAAGTTCTTGCCTGAAATATAAAGGTCTCCCTTAAAGGTACCGTGTTCAATACTTCCGTTTATACTATTAAAGGTTAGTTTTGGAGCTGTTAAAGTAAATTTATTTGTTATATTACGATCTTCATCTTGAGTATATAAAGCTATTTTACGCTGGAAAGCTTCTTCACCAGTAGATTCGTCTTTTTTACCATTTTTGAAATCTCCGTCCACTAATAATTCTTTGTCAAAAGTTAAATCATTTAAGATTGCTATTATCCAAGTTCCATCTTTACTAATTGCTTTTTCAAAGGCTTCATTTTCTTTGACAATTGAAGCTGTTGTAATAGCATCAGCGTTTTCATTATCAGTTTTATCTTGATTTTGTTCAGTAGTTCCTTTGTCACTTGTATCAGTATTATTATTTTGTCCACAAGCTACAAAAGCAACTGCTGTCAATGTAAAGATTAATGCTGCTAATAATTTTTTTGTTTTCATATGTATTCCTCCATACTTGTATTTTTCATAAATAGTTGAAATAATTGTTTTAAAATTTTTAATAGTTTTTATATATTATTATTTTTTATATATTATTAAATTTTATTCATAAAATAAAAAAATCCACTTAGGGATTTTTTTATTAGTTAGATTATATGGTATATTTAAAAAACTTGTTTTAAGTTATATTGTCAAATAATCTTAAGATATTTAGCATTCCAAAGCCCCATTGAGGATTTGGATATATATCTCCTGATCTTTCATTTACTCCTCTAGCTAAATAAGTTTTAAGAGTTTGGGTATAAAGATTTTTATCATTACCTTGAATTATGCCCCAATCAAAAAGCATGGCGCAGGCTCCTGCAACTATAGCTCCAGCAACACAAGTTCCGCTTATAACTGCAATTTCATTGTTGGGGGCAGTAGTCATTGCATTTTCACCACCAGCAGCAACATCAATTGGGTTTATATATCCTGATGTAAAAGCATTTCCAGAATAATCAACTAAATTGTTATTGTTTTGATTATAAGCAGCTGCAGTTATAATAAAAGGTGAATTACCTGGACTTGTTATAGTACCATAAGGATCAGCAGGATTAAATTGAGTACCTGGAAGGGTTAAATCTCCTTGAGGCAGCCAGGCGTTTATTGATCCACCTATTATTAGATTACCGAGAAATCTTAATCTCCAAATTCCAGGCTGTAAGTTTGTAAAAACAATTCTAATATTTTGGTCTCCAGTATCTTCGTCAGGTATGAAATAGAATATATCTACTCGTGTATTTTCAAATACAAAATTATGGGTGTAATTGTTTGTGGTATAATTTATAATTCCAGTATTATCCCCAGAGGGAGATACTATATCAACAGATACAACATTAGGAAGATCTACCCAAACATCTACAATTAATGAACCTTGACCTGGGGCAACATCTAAATCAAAGGTTTTAATAGGTTCTTCAGGTCTAAGAGTAGCAGAAGCATGTCTTCTAGTATTTCTTTCATTACCTGTAACAGTTACTATAGCAAAACCATTGTATAAAGCTAAGCTGTTAATATATCTTTCAAGAAGAGTTGAACCTTTATGGCTGCCTAGACTTGAACCTAACGGAAGATATACAACAATAGGATCTAGAATAGTTAAAGCATAGTTAGAAATAACTCTTAAGGCTGAAAATATAGTAACTGTATTATAAACAGGTTCTAGTGTATCCACCTGATAAATAGCTTTAAAAGCTCTATCTTCTACTAGTTTTATAATAATAAATCTACAATCAGGGACAACACCTCTTAAATTAGGATTTTTACCTCTCCCACCTATTAGACCAGCCATATTAGTACCATGTCCAATTTCATCTCTTACGGGAACAATAGAATAGGGATCTCCACCTTGCCTGTAAGTATTTATGGCTTCTTGAATTTGTTCCCTATTGTAAAGCGCTCCAAAAAATGTTTCAAAGCCTTCGGTTTGAGATGGTTGATTATTAGCACTTTGGTCCCAAATAAAGTCTATACGGGTATTTCCTTCTTTATCCATAAATTCTTCGTTCAAATAATCTATTCCTGTATCAATTATAGTTACCTTAACACCAGTACCTAAAAGATTTAAAGGCAGATTTAGTTGAAGAAATTCTGCCTGTGAGGCATCTAAAGGAGAAATTTGTTGAAGGCTATAAACTGTATAAGGTTTTATATATATAATTGTTTCAAAGGGTGAACTTACAAGCCATTTTTCGATGATGTCGAATGTTGATAATATTGCATATTTATCAGTCAATATTGTGATTTTAAGGTCGGGATAATTTGCTATTTCTGCTGCAACATCACCTATATAATGGACAATATAATGGTAAATATCAGGATTGTTAAAAATGTTTTCATCAGGATTAAATTGTCTATTCAATTTTATCACCATCCTTTTTGGGGAGTTTATAAAATTCTTTAAGCTTATCAATTTTTGAATTGGTATATTCATTAGATTCTCTAAAAAGGTTAGTAAAAATCCTAGCAATAAAGTTAAAGGTTCCTAGCAAATTAAATTCTCCATATCCAATATCTACATTTGGATATGTAAAATTAGGATTTCTAGTAGAACCATAAATTAAGTAGCTTCTAATTTTTATAGTAGACATAGACCTATCATTCCCCTTTATAATCCCCCATTCAAAAAGAAGGGCACAAGCTCCAGCAATAATAGCAGAGGCAGCGGAAGCGCCAGATAAAGTACTTTCATTACCGTTAACATCGGAAGCTAATATGTCTACACCAGTAGTAGCAATAGCTGGATTAATAAATCCATTAACATTAAAGCCTTTACCAGAAGTAGGGGTAATTGAATTATTGACGCCTAAATAGGCTACACTTAACATATTCATTGTGGTAGAAGGAAGAAGTAAAGTGTTTTCTGGGTTAGGAGTCAAAAATTCTACACCAGGAGGCAGAGTGTTGCTTGGTGGCATCCAAATATCATATCTTCCGCTTACTATATAGTAACCAATAAGATCAACTCTCCAAATACCTGGCTTAATTCTTGTGAACTCTACATTAATAAGTTCATTACCTGTAAAGTGTTCAGGGGTAAAATAACTTATTCTAACTGTAGTATTAGTGAATACATAGTTATATGTTAGTACTTTACCAGTTTGTGAAATTATAATTCCACTAGATTCTCCAGTAGGAGATGTAATATTTATTGAGGCTCTGTTAGGACTTTGAAGCCATATACTAAAGGAAAAATTTTTTAATTCCCTAGAAATTCTAAATTCTTGAGTAGATATTTCATTTACTCCTGGTATAAATCCTGAAACATGTCCTTGAGCATTACCTTCATTTCCTGTACCAATTACTATGCATAAGTGGCTATAATTCATTAAATTTAGTATATACCTAGATATTAAATTAGCTCCATCGTGACTACCAAAGGTCGTACCGACGCCAATATAGATAACCATAGGTCTATTAAGTCTAAGAAACTCATTTTTAAGAAACTCAATAGCAGTGAATAGTTCTGACATGTTATATACAGGAGGAGGAGTCATATTATTTTCAAGAATTTTCTGTCGAAAGTTAGTAGACTGAAATAGCTTAACTATTACAAAGTCACATCCATTAGCAACTCCTTGCAAATCTGGATCTTCACCTCTAGCACCTATAATACTTGCAACTTTAGTCCCATGTCCAACATCATCGATTGAAGGAACAATTGCATAAGGATCCTCATTATTTCTGCTAGCTTGAATTGCTAAATTAATTTGATCATTTGTAAATACTTTACCCATATACATATTATAATTATCTTGGAAATCATTAGAGCTTATAGTTTGATCCCATAGTGTAATTATTCTAGATGTACCATCTTCCCGCATAAATTCAGGGTTTAAATAGTTTATTCCAGTATCTATAATACCTACAACTACACCTCTTCCACTAACATCTAAATAAGGATTTAACTTAATATTATTAATATTATCTACATAAGAAGGAGAAATTTCTTGAAGTACCAGCATTGTACGAATATCTATATATACTATTGAAGGTACATCTATTAATAATCGATTTATATCATTTTCATTTACAGCAATAACAGCAAATGCTTCAGTAATTGGTATACCACAAGCATAATCAATTTTTGCCATTTCTTCCAGGAAAGGGCCTCTATATTCAATTAGATAGTTTCCAACGGATGGATCAAAAAATAAACTACAATTTGCCTGTATCATAAGATCTCCTAAAGATATCATAAAATTATACATTATTATATTAGAAAAACTAAAAGAGTATGAATAATTTGATAAAATTAGTAAATTGCAATTAAATATAAAAAAAATAAATATAAAATTGAAAATAATAAATAATAAAAATAAGCTTATAATTGTACTTTAATTTCAATTTATATTTATTAAAGGAAAAAGGCATAATATTTATAATTAATGAATTGGAGGTAAAATGGTGAAAAGAATATTAATAATTAATTTTTGTATTTCATTATTTTTATTCTTATGTGTAAGAAATATAAAAGTTAATGCACAACCAAATGGGGAAATAGTAAAAGCAGCGGTATTCTTTTATGATGAAGATAATGCTTATAATATTGCTCTAAAAGAAAATTTAATTAATCTTGTGAATAACAGTTATAAGGATATAGAATTGCTTTTTTATGATGGTAAAGAAAATCAAGAGCTTCAAAATAATCAATTGAATGAGGCTTTAAAAAATGATGTAGATATAATATTTATGAAAATAGTTGATACAAATAAAACGGATAATATTGTTGATAAGGTTAAAGGATATAATATTCCGCTTATATTTTTTGCTAGAGAGCCTAAATCCTTTGACGCAATTAAATCCTATGGAAAATCCATCTTTATTGGTACTGATGATTGTGAATTAGGTTTTGTTGAGGCAGATATGATATTAAATCAGATTAAGAATATAAAATTAATAGATAGAAATCACAATGGTAAGCTAGATTATATTTTGCTTAGAGGAAATAAGGAAAGTATAGAATCAAGTTTAAGAAGCCGCTGCACCTTGGAAAAAATGAAAAGTAACCTTGAAATTAATGAGCTTTATTCTGGCAATTTTAATTGGGATAGGAAAATAGTAAAAGATTATTTATCTCCATTACTTTTGCTAAGACTTCAAGATATAGACATAATAATTTCAAATAATGATGAAATGGCACTTGGAGCAATTGATGCCCTTCAGGAATTTGGCTATAACTTAGGTGATGAAAAAAAGTATATACCTGTATTTGGGATAGATGGAATTCCTGAAGCTAGAGAACTAATGCAAAAGGGAATAATGGAGGGAACAGTAATTCAAGATTCTAAAATAATGGCCGATGCAATTCGTATAATTGGACTTAATATGTATCAGGAAAAGAATCCTTTAGAGGATACAGATTATACTTTTGATGAAAGCGGGGTTGCCATAAGAATACCAAACGGAGGATATGTTTTAAGAACAGAAAATTAATATAGTATTCAAATCTGATTACTTTTTAAGAATACTATTTAATAAATGGAGGATACAAATGAAAAGAAAAATTATTATAAGCTTCTCTTTATTATTAATCTTAGTATTTAATTCTAGTATTTTAATAGCAGAGAGTCAGCCAAATGAAATAAAGAGATTTGCTGTTCTTTTTTATGATGAAAGTGATGCTTATATTTCTTTAGTAAAAGAAGCTTTACAGGAAATTCAACAACTTAATCCTGATAAGGTGGAATTTATATATTATGATGCTGCCAATAATCAAGGAATTCAAAATCAGCAATTAGAAGAAGTTCTTAGAAATAATATAGATGGAATATTGGTTAATATAGTTGATTATAATAGTTCAGAACCTCTAGTTAATAGGGCAAAGGAAAATAATATTCCTATAATTTTCTTTAATAGAGAGCCTACTACTTTGGATAGTATTCAATCCTATGGAAAATCAATTTTTATTGGTACCAGTGGATGTCAATCAGGAAATATACAGGGGGAAATGATTATTAATCAAATCCAAAACAAAATTGTTTTAGATAGAAATAGAAATAACCAATTAGATTATGTATTATTAAAGGGACCGAGAAATAATAAAGAAGCTATAGAAAGAAGTCGTTGTGTAATAGAGCAAATTAATAATAGCGGTATAAGGACAAATGAACTTTATTCTGAATTTATGAATTGGGATAGGGAAATTACAAAGGAGAGGTTAACTCCTGTATTATCTGGAATAATAACAGATTTAGAAGCTATTATCGCTAATAATGATCAAATGGCAATTGGAGCAATAGAAACCCTTCAGCAATATGGTTATAATTTGCCTGGAGGAAGAAATTATATACCTGTTTTTGGAATAGACGCTATTCCAGAAGCTATTGACTTAATAAATTTAGGTATCATGGAAGGTACTGTACAACAAGATGCAAAATCTATGGCAGAGGCTATGTATATAACGTCTATGAATTTTGCAGAGGGAAAAAGGCCATTAGCTGGAACTGATTTTGAATTTGATTCGACTGGAGTGGCATTAAGGATACCTTATCCTGATTATATTGTCAGACCATCAACTTAATAAGTTATTTAGGAAAAATTAACTTTAATATTCAAAGTATTTGTGATAAAATTATTTTGAAAATTAACAATGGGGGAGTATTAATATGAAGCATATAAGAACAATAAACAAAACTAATATAAAAAATAGTTTAGTTAAACCAGGATGTAAAGAATGTGCTAATTCATGTCAATCAGCTTGCAAAACTTCATGTACAGTTGCAAATGTAGCATGTGAAAATTAGTAAGCAGGCAGCAGCTAATTAGTTGCTGCTTTCTTTATTTTTATGTCTGGAGGTAATATAAATGGCATTAATACACAAATTTAAGCAAGGTGAAAATTATTTTGTTTTAGATGTAAATACTGGATCTGTTCACATAGTAGACGAGCTTGTTTATGACATACTTTCTGATGAGGGAATGAGAAGTAAGGAAGAATTATTAGAAGTTCTATCAGAAAAGTATGAAAAAGAAGCTATATCAGAAGCTTATGATGAAATTAATGAACTTATTAAAGAAGGACTTCTTTATACTGAAGATAGGTATGAAGAAATTGCCCATAGTTCTATGGATGACAGAGATTATATAAAGGCTGTTTGCCTAAATATAATTCATGGATGTAATTTAAGATGCAAATACTGTTTTGCAGATGAAGGGGAGTATAATGGGCATAAGGGGGTTATGTCTTTAGAAACTGCCAAAAAAGCAATAGATTATGTAGTTAAAAGAAGTGGTCCTAGAAAAAATATAGAAATAGATTTATTTGGTGGAGAACCAACTTTAATAATGGATACTATAAAGGAAATTATTAAGTATGCTAGGGAAAACGAAAAGAAGTGGGATAAAAACATTAGATTTACAATGACTACAAACTCAACCATATTAAATGAAGAAATGATGGAATTTATGGATAAGGAAATGGGAAATATAATTTTATCATTAGATGGAAGAAAGTCTGTAAATGATAAGGTTAGAATAAAAGTTGATGGCAGCGGCTCTTATGATGATATATTACCTAACATTAAAAAGATGATAAGCAAGAGAACACCTGGTAAGACTTATTATGTTAGAGGTACTTTTACAAGAGCTAACACAGACTTTTATGAAGATGTAATGGCGATGGTAAATGAAGGTTTTAGGGAAATATCTATAGAACCTGTTGTACTGCCAGATGAACATCCTCTTTCTTTAAGGGAAGAAGATTTAGAAACTATAATGGAAAACTATGATAAATTATACGAAGATATGGCTAGAAGAAAAAAGGAAAATAAGGATGAATATACTTTCTACCATTTTAATATTGATCTAAATGGAGGCCCTTGCGTTTATAAAAGAATTTCAGGTTGTGGTGCCGGATTTGAATATGTTGCAATTACTCCACAGGGGGAAGTTTATCCATGTCATCAGTTTGTAGGAAAAGAAGAATTTAAACTTGGAAGCATATATGATGATACTTATAATGCTGAATTAGGCAAGAAATTTAAAAGAGCTCACATATATAATAAACCAAAATGTAGGGAATGTTGGGCAAAATTCTATTGTAGTGGCGGATGCCAGGCAAATAATCATGCCTTTAATGGAGATATGAATATTCCTTATGAAATTGGTTGTAAAATGCAAAAGAAGAGGATTGAGTGTGCTATAGCATTAAAAGCGGAGTAGTATTTTTAGTGTATTTTACAGTTAATGATTATTTAGAAAATGAGTAAACTCGAAAGAGTTTGCTCATTTTTACAATTTATTAAGGTTGAATAATTATTAAAATTAGGAGTGTATCTTATATGATTAAGGAGTATGTATTAAAAAATAATGTTAAGTTGATATATAAAAAAACAACTTCAAATCTTACTTCTATATCTATTTCTTTAGATGCTGGAGCAGGTAAAGAGAAGGACTTACTTGGAGTAGCTCATGCAACAGAGCATATGGTTTATAAAGGAACTACTAAAAGAAGTGAAAGTGAAATAAATAGGGATTTAAGTAAAATTTTTGGCTTTCAAAATGCAATGACTAATTATCCTTATGTTATATTTTATGGCACATCTTTGGCAGAAGATTTTGAAAAGGCAGTTGAGTTGTTTTCAGATATAATAATAAATCCTCTTTTTAAAGAAGAAGGATTTAAAGAGGAAATGGAAGTTATTAAAGAAGAGTTAAGGGAATGGGATGAAGAACTAGAACAATACTGTGAGGACAGGCAATTTTTAAACAGCTTTGAAAATAGAAGAATAAAATATCCTATTATTGGAACAAGATCTAGTTTGGATAAAATGAATTTAAATGATATTAAAGAATTTTATTGTAATAATTATTTGCCTAAGAATACTTCAATAGCAGTTATTTCTTCTTTAGAATTTCAAGAAGTAAAATCAACTATTGAAAAGCACTTTGGCTTCTGGGATAGAGATAGTTTTCAAGAAGAAATGGAATTAATTTATGGAGAAATAAAAGAGAATATATATAAAGACTTTAAGGTAGGGGGCAATACCAGTAGAGTACAGATATGTTTTCCTATTGAGGAGCTAACTTTTGAAGAAATTAAGGCTTTAAGAGTTTTTAATGTGTATTTTGGGGAAGGAGTAAATTCTGTATTATTTGAAAATCTAAGGTCCCAAAATGGCCTTGTTTATGATGTTTTAACCAATATTGCTAATGAAAAGTACATTAAGTTATATAAAATCTTCTTTAATATATCAAAGGAAAATATTAATCAGGCAATAGAGTTAGTAGATAAATGTATTACCAATATAGATGATCTTTTTATAAATATCAATGAAAAAGATATAAAGGACTTTATCAAACTTTTAAAATTAAAGAGATGGTTTAGAGAGGAACAAAATATTATTGTAGCTAAAGAATTATCAACCTATAGCACTATGTTTAAGGATTATAAAATATATAGTGAGGAATTTAATAATATAGAAAATATAGATATGGAGTTTATATATCATACGGTAAAGAAAGTTTTTAAAAGAAGGTCTATACAAATAATAACAAATTAGCTAAAATAATGACAAGGAGACTATTATGATTAAAGCGCCATTATTAGAAACTCTAATAAACTATCATAAAGAAAATAATTTGATTTTATCTATGCCAGGAAATAAATGTGGTAAGGCTTTTTTAAGAGATGAAATAGGAAGGGACTTTCTCAAAAAACTTGGTTACTTAGATATTACAGAAGTTGATCCTTTAGATAATCTACATCAACCAGAAGGTGTTATTAAAGAGGCTCAGGAATTATTAGCTAAAACTTATAAGGTTAATAAAGCTTTTTTTGTTGTAAATGGAAGTACAGCAGGAAATTTGGCTGCAATTTTTTCAGCTTTTAATGAAGGGGATGAAGTTTTAGTAGAAAGAAATTGCCATAAATCAATATACAATGCTTTAATATTAAGAAAATTAAAGGTAATTTATATTGATGTGGTAATTGATAATGAAAATGAAATTTTCCTTCCACCAACAGAAAAAGAAATTGAAAAAGCATTAAATTCTTCTAATAATCCTAAGGGAATAATATTAACTAGTCCGAATTATTTTGGTATCAAGTCTAATATTGATGATTATCTATTAAATCTTAAGAAAAAAGGATTAAAAATAATAATTGATAGTGCCCATGGTGCTCATTTTGGCATAAATAAAAAGCTTCCTAAATCCTTAGCCAGCTTGGGTGATTATGTTGTGATGAGCGCTCATAAAACCTTGCCAAGTTTAACCCAAGGCTCTTTTCTTTTGGTAAATGATAAAGAAGAAAATTTAGAATTTTATTTAAGAGCCTTTATGACTACATCTCCCTCTTATTTAATAATGGCTTCATTAGATTATTCAAGATATTATTTAGATAAGTATGGAGATGAAGATTATAATATACTTATAAATTTAGCTGAAAAATATAAAGTTAAAATAAATAAGTTAGGAAAGGTTATTGTTTTAGATAAAGAGGATTTAATACCAAAATACGAAATAGATAAAACTAGATATTTATTAATTACAAAAGATGGGTATTGTGGACATAAATTGTTTGAATATTTAAGAAAAAATAATATTCAAAGTGAAATGAGCTTTTCAAAAGGAGTAGTATTAATTTTTTCTCCTTCAAATTCTGAAGAAGATTTTGAAAAACTTTACCTTGCTTTAAAGAATTTGAATTTAAATGATATAAAAACTAATGAAAAAAAACTTAATTATACAAGGATTGTAAATACAAAAGTCTTAGAACCTTATGAAGTATTTAATTTTAAAGCTGAACATTTAGAACTAAATGCCTCTGTAGGTAAAGTAGCGAAAGAAGAAATAATACCATATCCTCCAGGCATACCAATAGTATGCAGAGGAGAAATAATTAGTGAAGAAGCTATTAATATAGTTAGGAATTATATTAAAAATAATTTGACAGTGTTAGGTATAGAAAATAATAAAATTAAAGTTATTAAAGATAATTAATATATTATTTAAAATATGCAATTTGGGAGGAAAATATGGCAAGTTCAAAACAAACTATATTACAAAGTACTTTTGGTTCAATATTTACAGTAATTGGGCAGAAGGAGTTAGAAAAAACTATTGGTAATAATAAAAATTTAGTAGCTGTTTCTGGTAGAGTTAATAATCCAAGTATAGTTGAACTAAAGGAAGGTATGACTTTAAGAGATGTAATAAATGAAGCAGGAGGAATGATTAATAAGAAGCCTTTTAAATGTGCTCAATTAGGTTTTCCTTTTAGTACCTTTGTAAGCAAATATAAATTAGATGCACCATTAGATTTAGAAGTATTTACTAAAAGTATGTATAAAAATATTATAGTATTATCTGATGATGATTGTATTATTCAGTTTGGTAAATACTATATTGAATACCTTCTAGGTAATATGGCAGAAGGACTATGTCCTGATTATGAGGACTCTAGATATGAAATAGAGAGAATTTGGAGAATATTTGACAGAATAAGTAAAGGAAAAGCTAATTTAAGGGATATATATTTATTAAGACAGCTAGGAAGTACTTTAAAAGAGCGAATAAAACAAGATAAAAATATTACTCTAGAAATAATTGAGAATTTTTATGAAGAAATTGAAGAACATATTGAGGAACATAAGTGTTATGCAGGGGAATGTCCTCAGCTTACAAAACTTAGAATAACAGACAAATGTATAGGCTGTCATGCCTGCACAAGAGTTTGTCCTGTGGATTGTATTTCAGGTAAAATAAAAGAAAAACATTTTATAGATACTGATAGATGCACTCATTGTGGCCAATGTACGGTAGCTTGCCCTGTTTCTGCTATTACAGAAGGTGATAATACATTTAAATTTTTAAGAGATTTATCGACACCTGGAAAAATAGTAATTGCACAAATAGCACCAGCAGTAAGGGTAACTATTGGAGAAGCTTTTGGCTACGAACCAGGAGAAAATTTAGAAAAGAAATTAGTAGCAGCTCTTAAAAGGCTAGGAGTTGATTATGTTTTTGACACTTCTTGGGCTGCAGATTTAACAATTATGGAGGAAGCTGCAGAACTTCAAAATAGACTTGAAAGATATTTCAATGGAGATGATTCTGTAAAGCTTCCGTTACTAACTTCTTGCTGTCCATCTTGGGTAAAGTTCATTGAACAAAATTATCCTGATATGTTAGATGTTCCATCTACAGCTAAATCTCCTATGCAAATGTTTGCCACTATTGCAAAAGATATTTGGGCAAAGGAGAAAGGCTATAAAAGAGATATAGTTACTTCTGTAGCAATAATGCCTTGTGTTGCAAAGAAATATGAAGCCTCTAGACCAGAGTTTTCTAGAGGAGATAACTATGATACAGATTATGTTATAACTACAAGGGAACTAATAAAAATATTAAAGCAATCCAACATTGATTTAAAAGAATTAGAAGATGAGGAATTGGATAACCCATTATCAGAATATAGTGGTGCTGGTGTAATCTTTGGAAGGACTGGTGGAGTTATTGAAGCAGCAACAAGAACAGCCCTTGAAAAAATGACAGGTAAAAGAATAGAAAATATAGAGTTTACTTCCTTAAGAGGATGGGAAGGCTTTAGAAGCTGTGAGTTAAATGTAGAAGATATCAATTTAAAAATAGGTGTAGCCCATGGTTTAAAAGAAGCAGGAAAGATGCTTGATAAGATAAGAAATGGTGAAGAATTCTATCATGCCATAGAAATTATGGCTTGTAATGGTGGTTGTATAGGTGGTGGTGGACAGCCAAAACCTAAAAAGAGAAAAGAAACCATTATTAAAAGAGGAGAAGGATTAAATAATATTGATAGTAATCTAAAAATAAGAAGATCTCATGAAAATGAATCGGTTTTAAAAATTTATGAAAAATATCTAGATTATCCATTAAGTGCAAAAGCACATGAATTAATTCATACAAAATATTTTCCAAAATTAAAGAAATATTAATGTGTTAGTTTTCAGATTTCAGTTTTCAAGTTTCAGTTGAGGGATAAACTCCTTAACTGAAAACTGAAGACTGAAAATTGAAAACTTTTTTGATAGACAATTTTTCTTAAAGGGGTTATTATATTATTAAAAAAATTATAGTAGGTGTTTTATTATTATGAATGCAGTTAAAAAAGTAGCAGTAATAAATGATTTGTCTGGAATAGGAAGATGTTCTTTAACAGCAGCAATTCCAATATTATCAGCATTAGGGGTGCAGTGTTGCCCTTTTCCTACGGCAGTATTATCCTGCCAAACAGGATATAATGATTTTACATTTTTAGATATAACAGAAGAAATGTATAAATATAAAAAGGCTTGGGATAAATTAAAGGTAAAATTCGACTGTATATATAGCGGTTTTTTAGGTTCAGAAGATCAAATAAATATAGTCTATGAATTTGCAAAAGAACATAAGGAAGCTTTAATAGTAATTGATCCAGTAATGGGGGATGATGGTTGTATTTATGATACTTTTACCGAAAATATGGGGAATAGAATGAAAGAGTTAATAAAAGTTGCTGATATTGTTACTCCAAACTTAACAGAAGCTTGTTTATTAACTGGCCGTAAATATAATAAATACAATACTTCTGATGAAGAACTTTTATATATGGCGAAGGAAATAGCTAAATTAGGTCCTAAGATTATTATTATTACAGGCATAGTTAGAAATGATAAAATGTATAATTTTGTATATGATATAGAAAGTGATAAGTATTTCTTAACAGGAAAGGAATTTATAAATAAATCCTTCAGTGGTACAGGAGATACCTTTGCATCAATTTTAATAGGTTTACTCTTAAATAATCATAATTTGAAGTATTCAATTGAAAAAGCAGCAGAATTTTTATATAAAGCAATAAAACATACCCACGATCTTAATACTGATCCTAGAGAAGGAATATTATTTGAAATACTTTTAAAGGAGTTGATATTAATAAATGAAAAATAATATAAAAAATAAAACAAGATATTTAGTTTTAACCGCAGTATTTGCTGCCTTTATTTGTATATCGATAGTGTTTTTGCCAAGAATACCGACAGGATTTAATGGAGGATATATTCATTTAGGAGATATAATAATTTATTTATCTGCTGTCTTTTTACCTCTTCCATATGGAATGGCAGCAGCAGCTATTGGAGCAGGTTTATCAGATATCATGGCAGGGGCTGCAGTTTGGGCAGTTCCGACTGTAATAATAAAAGCAAGCATGGTTACCTTTTTTACATCCAAAGAAGCTATAATATTAAGTAAAAGAAATAAAAAAGCAGTTATTATTGCTGGAATTACTGGTTGGTTAGGCTATTATATTGCTGGTTCAATTATAGCAGGAAACTTTGTTGCTCCCTTAGCAACCCTTCCTATTGAAGCCCTTCAACCGATTAGCAGCGGATTAATTTTTCTACTTATAGCTCATTACTTGGATAAAATAAAAATAAAAGAGAGAGTTTTGAATGAGTATAAATAAACAAAGGATAAGGGGTGATTAAATGGAACTATCAAAAGTTCAAAAAAGATTTGTTAATTATAGGATTTCTGGATATCAACTTTTAAAAGGTAAAGAAGGCACAGGAAAAAGCACCTCTTTAGTATATAAAGCATTAAATTTAGAAAATAATTATTGTTTGTATAATGAAGATAAAATATTATTTGTTAATTCAGATTATAATAAAAACAATATTAGTAAATTATTATATAATAACGAAAAAAATAAGGAGCATTTTTACTCCTTATTTTCCTTAAATAAAGAGAGAACGGATATTTTATCAATAAAAGACATAATTTCCACATATTCCGAGGCTTATAAAAGAGAAAAAGGACTGTCATTGAAATTTATTAGTAATGAAGAAGAAAATGATATATTTAATAGTTTGAAAGAAAAAATCGAAAATTTATTAAATGGCTACAAGTTTTACAAGAAAACTACTATGTCCTATATATATAATGAAGTGTTATGGATAAAATCATCTAACTTTTCTAAAGAAGAATATTTAAATGTAGATAGAAAAGGAAGAGCAATAAGTATTAAAAGAAATTCAAAATTAAGAGAAGCCATATATAAAATTAAAGAAATATATAATGATAAGCTTTTAGATCAAAAATTGATGGACAAGTTTGACGCTGTATTATTTGCGCTTTCATATGTTAAGAGCAAAAATGGTATGTATAGTCATATTATATTAGATGATATTGAGCAATATACTAAGGCAGAAATAGATTTAATAAGGGCTTTATATAATGAGAAGAATTATTCATCTTTTATATTTTCTTTAAACAGCGAATTAGAAGGGAAAGAAAATTCATGGATTGTTAAAGGAAAAAGTCTATCTTCTTTAGGAATAGACACAAAAGGAAGGACCTTTAATTATAAATTAAATTTAGGGGGAAATAAGAAAAAAATAATTGATACTATAGAAAAATATCAGTATATTAATTTAAAAAATAACAGCATTATAGATTTTAAAATAGATTCTGCATCAAATGAAAAAGAGATATTTTTAGAAGATAATATCACATATAACGAAGAAGAAATAAAGGATATACCTATGTATTCAAATATTGCAGCAGGTAGTCCTATTGAAATGACTGAAAATATAGAAGGTGATTTTCATCTACCAGAAAGCTGGCTTGAAAGAGGAAAGGAAATTTTTATTTTAAAAGTAAAAGGAGATTCCATGGTAGAAAAAAATATTCTAAATGGTGATTTTGTAGTTATAAAAAGACAGAGTTATGCAAATCATAATGATATAGTAGCAGCGAGTTTAGATCATGAAGCTACTTTAAAAACATTAAAATTAAATGGAGAATATCCTATATTAATGCCAGCTAATAATGCTTATCCTTCCATTCCTATAGTAGGTAGAGATCTTACTATTTTAGGTGTTGCTATTGGAATAATAAAAAATAAGCAATAAAATTAAAATAGTTAACATAATATGACAATCCCTTGAATATATAATATTGTATATAAGGAGGGGTTGTAATGAATGGTGAAACATTAGAGAGTATTAAAAGAAAAATACAAGAAAATATAAATTATGCGAAAGAAAATAATTTAAAAAAAGTATCTGCAATAATGATATTTCAACAAGAAAATACAAAAATGGAAGTTCTATCTTGGCTTATTATGGAAGGCTATAAAGTATCTTTAAAAAGAGAAGAAGCTGATATTCTTACAATAGAGTGGTAATAATAAATATTGGAGAGGAACAAATGATTATTGAGCAAGAATTCTATAGAAAGAGTACTTTAGAAGTCGCTAAAAATCTTTTGGGACAATATTTGATAAGAGAAATTAATGGAATAAAGATAAAATCAATAATAGTAGAAACCGAAGCGTATATTGGTTCTTTAGATAAGGCTTGTCATGGTTATAATTACAAAAAAACGGAAAGAACCAAACCTTTATTTGAAGATGGAGGAATATCTTATGTATATTTTATCTATGGATTATATAACTGCTTTAATATTGTAACCTCAATTAAAGGAGAGCCAGAAGCTGTATTAATAAGGGCAGTTGAACCTTTAGATAATTTAGATTATATTTCACATTTAAGATATAAGAGAAAATACAATGAATTAACTAAAAATCAAATTAAGAATTTAACAAATGGACCTTCTAAGCTATGCCTTGCATTAGATATTACAAGAAAAGATAACTATAAGCCATTATATATAGGAAAAGAAATATATTTAGAATACAATAAAGAAAGAAACTTTGAAATAGTTGAAACTAAAAGGGTAGGAATAGATTATGCTGAAGAAGCGAAAGACTTTCTGTGGAGATATTATATAAAAGATAATCCATTTGTTTCAAAAAAATAATTTTTAAATTTTGATTGAATATTTATCAAATTTAAGAAAAAACTATTAGTAGAATGGAGGTAATTTTTATGAAAATAAAAAGAATTTTACTAGTAGTTTTTTCTTTACTTTTTATTAGTATAATTATAATCGGTGCATATGATGATAAATCTTCTAGAGGAAAGGGCTTGGTTTTTATGGGAGAAATTATAGAGATAACTAAAAATGAGAAAGGGGAAATTATTTCGTTAACAGTAGATGGATATTTAAAGGGAAAGGAAGTAATGAAGACTAAGCTTGTTACTTTATTAAATGAAGATACTAAAATTATGAATTCTTCTTTTGATAAAAAAGAAGATATTATTATAGAGTTAGGGGACATAGTATCCATGAGGGTAGATGAAAAAGTGACCCAAATATATCCACCAGAAACTGTTGCAAAGAGAATATTTATTACTAAGAATAAATAGATATTTTCAAGAAATACCATTATAATAATAAAGGAGGACAATTATGGATGAAAATTGTCTATTAATTAAATAGTATTTTACAGAATATATATTATTTTATTTTTTTGGACAACCTCTTATGACAATTTATAATTATGGGGGATAGGTTATGAAAAAAAGAAATATCGGAAGAAAAAGTAATGTAAATATTAAAAATAATAAAAGCAGCAATATTAAAAGACAAAGAGCCTTAATTAGCAGTTTGATAATATCTTCTTTATTACTATTCCTTATAGTAAGATTAATCTATGTTATGATTTATAAAGGTGAGGAATATAAGGAAATGGCTAAAGGTCAATGGAAATCTCAAGTAAACGTTGAGGCGAGAAGAGGAGATATTAAAGATAGAAATGGAACTATATTAGCAACTTCAATAGATGTATATAGAGTGGATTTAGATTTAGATGCTATAGATATTCATTTAGAAGATGAGGAGGTAACAATTGAAGAGTTAGCAGGGCAGTTATCAGAAGCGTCAGGAGTTCCTTATGATGAGGTGATGAAAAAGCTTAATCCAGAGGATAAAGAGAATAGAACTAGTACCCTAATTACTGGAATAGAAAAAGATGTAGCGGATAAAATTAGAGAGTTAGGAATTTATGGAGTTGTTATTTCAATTAGTCCTAAAAGATACTATCCTAACAACAATTTCCTTGCTCACGTCTTAGGAAGTGTTAATTCAGATAATGTTGGATTAAATGGCATTGAGCTGCAATATGACAGTGAGTTAACCGGTACAGATGGTTATAAAATAGCTGAAGTTGATGGTAGTTTTAGTGAGCTTCCCTATCAAACAATACAATATTCTAGTCCTATTGATGGAAAAGATATTAATCTAACAATTGATGAGAATATACAGCTTATTGCTGAAAAAGTTGCAGAAAAGGGACTTGAAGAACATAAAGCTACAGGAGTTGGGATAATTGTGACCAATCCTAACAATGGTGAAATATTGGCAATGGTAAATAAACCAGACTTTAATCCTAATACACCTTATGAGGATTATGAAAATTTTAAGGGAGAAACAGAATCTGAAAAATTGGAAAATATGTTTAGAAATAATGCTATAAGCGATTCTTTTGAACCTGGATCAACTTTTAAGAACATTACTATTGCAGCAGCCCTTGAGGAAGGTCTTGTAACTGAAAATGATACTTTTTACTGTGGAGGATATTTACAATTTGGATCAACTAAAATAAAATGTTGGAATTTAACTGGCCATGGGACACAAACTTTAGCGGAAATTCTGCAAAATTCTTGTAATGTTGGTTTTATGGAGTTAGGTGCGAAGTTAGGTAATGCCAAAATGAAGGAATATATAGATAAGTTTGGATTTGGAATGGCAACAGGAATAGACCTTCCTGGAGAAACTGAAGGAATTGTTAAATCAGTAAGTGATATGAGTGAAATGGATTTGGCAACAATTGCTTTTGGACAAACAAATACAGCTAGCAATATTCAAATTATTCAAGCTTTTAATGCTATTGCAAATGGAGGGAAATTGATTCAGCCTCATATTGTTAGAGAAATTACTCATGATGAAATAAATGGCACTAAGGTAATAGATGAAGAATTTAAACCAGCTATAAAAGAAAATGTTATATCAGAAGAAACAGCAAATACAGTAAGATTATTTTTAGAAAGAACTATAAATCAAGGGCCAACACTTGGTGCTTTTATGGGTGAAGAGAGAAGGGTTGGAGGTAAAACGGGAACAGCTCAAAAACCAGATCTTATAAATGGAGGATATTCTCCAGATAAATATATTGCTTCAATAGTAGCTTTATATCCGGTGGAAAAACCAGAAATGACAATATTTATTAAAGTAGAAGATCCAAGCACAGGTATTTATTATGGTGGACAAGTTGCGACACCACTAGCAAAGGAACTTTTATCTGAATTATTTGTTTATATGGATTCACAAGTTTATAAAGAAAGATATACAGAAAAAGATAAGGTGGTTGTACCTGAAGTTAGAGGAAAGTCTATTAAAGAAGCAGAAGCAATTTTAAAAGAAAATAATTTAAAAATAGAAATAGAGAGTAATAATTCAAAGGTAGTAAATATGGCGCCATATCCAGGAGCATTAGTAGAAGCTGGATCATTAGTAAGTGTAAATGTAGAAGATATAACAAAAGATATAAGTAAAATAATTATGCCAAATTTAGTGGGCAAAACTTTAGAGGAAGCCACTCAAATATTAAATAAAATAGGTATTAAAGAGTATAAGATAAATGGAGAAGGAATAGTTTCCAGTCAAAGTGTAATTGCTGGTAAATTAATTGACAAGAAAACCACTGTTAAATTAGATTTGAAAAGTTAGATAGTAGGAGATAATATGGATAAAAAAAGAAAGATAAATTCGAAAAAAAAGAAAAATAATATGAAAAACATAGATTATGGATTACTTTGCGTTATTTTTCTACTATTATTTGTAGGAATAATAATGGTTTACTCTTCAAGCTCTTACTATGCTCTTTATGAAAAAAATAGTCCAGAATATTTCTTTTTTAAAGAAATTCTTTGGACTGGTGTAGGAATCTGTGCCATGTTATTTACAATGGCTATTGATTATCATTATTATAAAAAAATTACTGGACAAATGTTTATTATTACACTTATTTTTCTAGTTTTAGTATTGTTTATTGGTGCAGAAGTTAACGGAGCAAGAAGATGGATTAGGCTTGGACCTTTATCCTTCCAGCCATCAGAATTAGCAAAATATGTACTTGTGATTTACTTAGCGAAACAGCTAGATAGAAAAAATAGTAATATTAATAAATTCTTTAAAGGTGTAGTCTTATATTTGGGTATTTCTGCCGTTTTTGCTGGTTTAGTATTGTTAGAAAAAAATTTAAGTATTACGGCTATAATAATGATAGTAGCGGTTATAATGGTATTTGTTGGTGGAGCAAAAGTTTCTCATCTTCTTCCTATATTTCCGGCAGGTCTTTTAGCCGGTGTAGCATTAATTTTTGTTGCACCATATAGATTAAAAAGATTGAAATCCTTTATGAATCCTTGGGCAGATCCTTCAGGGGATAGTTATCAATTAATTCAATCTATATATGCCTTAGGATCGGGAGGATTATTTGGAGTTGGTTTAGGCAACTCAAGACAAAAAGCATTGTTTATGCCAGAACCCCATAATGATTTTATCTTTGCCATCCTTGGTGAGGAATTTGGTTTTATAGGTTGTATTTTAGTAATTTTATTGTTTATGTATTTGATTTATAAAGGAGTATATGTAGCGGTTAAGGCTAAAGATAATTATGGATTTTTATTAGCAACAGGAATAGTTTCTATAATATCAATACAAGCTGTAATAAATATAGCTGTTGTATCTGGTTCAATGCCTGTTACAGGTGTTCCGCTGCCTCTTATTAGTTATGGAGGAACTTCCCTAGTAATTAATTTATTGGCTTTGGGAATATTGCTGAATATTTCAAGGCAAAGTAAAAATGCAAAATAAATAAAAGCTTTTAATAAAGTTGAATTATTTTATATAAAATGATAGAGTATAAATATTAATTAGATATTTTTATATTTTGGAATTGGAGTGATTGTTATGAAGACAGTTATTATGACAGATTCATGCTGCGATTTACCTTTAAGTTTTGTAAAAGAAAATAATATAGACGTTATATCATTAGGAATTAATATAGATTCAAAATATTATAGTGATGATTTAGGTCAAAGTATTAATATTAAGGAGTTTTATGATAAACTAAGAAGTGGAATTATGCCTACAACATCTCAGGCAAATGCCTTTTCCTATGAGGAAAGATTTAAAAAGCATGTTGAAGAAGGAAAGGCAGTAATATATATAGGCTTCTCTTCTGCTTTAAGTGGCAGCGTAAATAGTGCAAGAATAGCAATGGAGAATGTTAAGGATGAATATGATAAGGCTGATATTACAATTATAGATAGTAAAAGCGCTTCTTTGGGCTTAGGTTTATTGGTGTATAAGGCTGTAGAAATGCTTAAACAAGGAGCTTCTAAAGATGAAATAGTTAGTTGGGTAGAAGATAATAAATTAAAGCTTAATCATTGGTTTACAGTTGATGATTTAAATCATTTAAAAAGAGGTGGAAGAGTATCTGGAACTGTAGCTGCAGTCGGTACCTTATTAGGAATTAAGCCTGTATTACATGTTGATAATGAAGGAAGACTAGTTCCTGTATCAAAGGTTAAAGGAAGAAAAAAATCAATTAAAGTATTACAAGAGACAATTAAAGAAAGAATAGTAAATCCAGAAGAACAAGTGATTTTTATTAGTCATGGTGATTGCTTAGAAGAAGCGGAATATTTAAGGAGATTAATAACAGATGAAGTTAAGGTTAAAGATGTAATCATTAATAATGTAGGACCAACAATAGGAACTCATTCTGGACCTGGAACGATAGCATTATTTTTCCTTGGTAAGGAAAGATAATATAATTTATAATGTACAGTTAAGGAAATAATTCAGCGTAGCTGAATTATAAGAATTATTCTTAAAAGTAAGAAAATCGAGGAATACCTCGATTTTCTTATTTCATTCTTAATTTAGCATTACGAAATATGAATTGTGAATTGGTTTTGTTGAATTCTTTTTTGTAAAATGATAAAGTATAAGGTAGGTTAAAATAAAGCTTGGCATTGGAGGGAGTAGTTGTATGTATGAATACATATGTGGGAAATATAAAGGTATCAATAAAGACTATATTATTGTTGAAAATAATGGAATAGGTTATAAAATATACACTTCAGGAGCAACTATGTCATCAATGCCTAAAATTGATGAAGATATTATGCTTTATCTAGAGCAAATAGTAAGGGAAGATTTTATAGGACTTTATGGATTTGATACGAGAGAAGAACTTGATATGTTTAAGTTACTTCTGACAATCAATGGAGTTGGAGCAAAAGCGGCCTTATCATTACTATCGATAAGTAGAATCAATAATTTAAAATATGCAATTATGATGGGTGACGAAAAACATCTTTGCAAAGCTCCAGGAATAGGAAAAAAGACAGCTGCAAGAATTATATTAGAATTAAAGGATAAAATTAAAAAGGAAGACCTTACAGAAGGGATTTCTAAGTTAGATAATAATCAAAATGAAAGGGATATTGATACAAATATTATTGCAGAAGCTTTAGGAGCATTATTAGCTTTAGGATATTCTGAAAAAGAAGCTGAAGCAGCTATAAAGAAAGTTAATAAGGAAGACACTTTAGAAAATATTATTAAGAGTTGTCTAAAAGTTCTTATGGGATAGAGGTGGGATTATGGAGAGAATAATAACACCGATAGAATTGTGGGAAGATAGCAATAGCTTAAGTTTAAGACCCACAAGTTTAAAAGAATATATTGGTCAAGAAAAAGTAAAAAAAAGATTAGATATTTTTATAAAAGCAGCTAAAAGTAGAAATGAAGCTTTAGATCATGTTCTTTTATATGGACCGCCTGGCTTAGGAAAAACCACATTAGCAAATATCATAGCTACAGAAATGAAAGGTGAACTTAAAGTTACTTCTGGACCAGCTATTGAAAGGGCTGGTGATTTAGCAGCAATATTAACAACCTTAAATAATAATGATGTTTTATTTATTGATGAAATACATAGATTAAATAGAAGTGTAGAGGAAATACTCTATCCTGCTATGGAAGATTATGTTTTAGATATAGTAATTGGAAAAGGTGCAGCAGCAAAATCAATAAGGCTTGATTTACCTAAGTTTACACTTATAGGAGCAACAACGAGAATTGGTATGCTTACATCGCCTCTTAGAGACAGATTTGGGGTATTATGTGACATGCAGTACTATACTGTTGAAGAATTAAAAGAAATTATTATAAGATCTTCTTTTGTTTTAAATTGCAATATTACAGAAGAAGGAGCATATGAAATAGCTAAAAGGTCTAGAGGTACACCAAGAATAGCAAATAGATTATTAAAAAGAGTAAGAGATTATGCTCAGGTATATTCAGATTCTTTAATTACTACTAAGGAAGCTAATGAGGCATTAAACCTTTTAGAAGTCGATAATATGGGCTTTGATAGAGTGGATAATAAAATATTAGAAGCAATAATAGATAATTTTAATGGAGGTCCAGTTGGAATAGAAACATTATCATATTTTATTGGGGAAGAATTAGGAACTGTAGAAGATGTATATGAACCTTATTTACTTCAAACAGGCTTTATAGTTAGAACTGCCAGAGGAAGAATAGCAACTGACAAGGCATATAAACATTTAGGAAGAATAAAAAATAGTAATCAAGAAAAAATTGGGGAACAACAAAAATTATTTTAATCAGTAGGAGAAGTTTATGAAAGTAAGTGAGTTTAATTTTTATTTACCAGAAGAGCTAATAGCTCAGCATCCATTAAAAGAAAGAGATGCATCTAGACTAATGGTTTTAGACAAAAAAAATGGGGAAATAGAACATAAAACATTTCATGATATTATAGATTATTTAAACCCTGGAGATACTCTTGTTTTAAATAATACAAGAGTATTACCAGCTAGACTTATTGGAGAAAAAGAATCAACAGGAGGAAAGATAGAATTCCTATTATTGAAGAGAATTGAAGGAGATAAGTGGGAATGTTTAGCTAAACCAGGTAAAAGAGCTAAAATAGGTACTATTTTTACTTTTGGAAATGGTAGATTAAAATGTGAAGTTGTAGATATAGCTGAAGAAGGAAATAGAATTATAGAATTTAGTTATGATGGAATTTTTGAAGAAGTTTTAGATGAACTTGGAGAAATGCCATTGCCTCCATATATAACAGAAAGACTTGAAGACAAAGAAAGATATCAAACTGTCTATTCAAAAGAGGAAGGTTCAGCGGCAGCCCCTACAGCTGGTTTACATTTTACAGAAAAATTATTAAATGATATAAAAAACAAGGGAATTAACATAGCTTATTTAACTTTACATGTAGGTCTTGGAACCTTTAGACCAGTAAAGGTTGAAGATACTGATGATCATATTATGCATTCTGAATTTTATCAATTAGATGAGGAAAATGCAAAGATAATCAACGAAACTAAAAAGAGAGGAAATAAAATAATTTCAGTTGGAACCACTTCCACAAGAACTTTGGAAACAATAGGAGATGAAAATGGCTTTGTAAGGGCACAAAATGGATGGACTGATATATTCATCTATCCTGGATATAAGTTTAAAGTAGTTGATCAGCTTATAACAAATTTTCATTTGCCAGAATCAACCCTTATAATGCTTGTTTCAGCTTTAGCTGGTAAAGAAAATATTTTGAGAGCCTATAATGAGGCTGTTAAAGAAAGATATAGATTCTTCTCCTTTGGAGATGCAATGTTTATTAAGGAATAAAGTTTGGAGGAAGGAATATTGAGTAAAAAAAGATATACTTTATTAAAAAAAGATGGCAAAGCAAGAAGAGGAAGATTTGAAACTCCTCATGGAACAATAGAAACGCCAGTATTTATGAATGTTGGAACTTTAGCTGTTATTAAAGGTGCGGTTTCTACTATGGATTTAAAGGAAATTGGTTGTCAAGTTGAGTTATCAAATACGTATCATTTACATTTAAGACCATCTGACAAGGTAGTTTATAAATTAGGTGGATTACATAAATTTATGAATTGGGATAGGCCAATATTAACAGATTCAGGCGGATTTCAAGTATTTTCCCTTTCTAATATTAGAAAAATAAAGGAAGAAGGGGTATATTTTAATTCACATATTGATGGTAGAAAAGTATTTATGGGACCAGAAGAATCTATGCAAATTCAAAGTAACTTAGCTTCTACGATTGCAATGGCCTTTGACGAATGTATACCTAATCCCTCGACTAGGGAGTATGTTGAAAAATCTGTTGCTAGAACTACAAGATGGCTTGAAAGATGTAAAGCAGAATTAGATAGATTGAATTCCTTGGATGAAACAATTAATAAAGAGCAAATGTTATTTGGTATAAACCAGGGAGGATGCTATGAGGATATAAGAATAGAGCATGCTAAAATAATAGCTAAGATGGATTTAGATGGTTATGCTATTGGGGGGTTAGCTGTTGGTGAAACTCATGAGGAGATGTATAGAATTATTGATGCTGTAGTGCCTCATTTACCTGAAGATAAACCAATTTACTTAATGGGGGTTGGAACACCAGAAAATATATTGGAAGCAGTAGATAGAGGCGTTGATTTCTTCGATTGTGTTTTACCTGCAAGAAATGGAAGACATGGTCATGTTTTTACCAAAAATGGTAAAATCAATCTTATGAATGCAAAGTTTGAATTAGATACAAGTCCAATTGATGAGGGATGTCAATGTCCGACTTGTAGAAGTTATACAAGAGCCTATATTAGACATTTATTTAAAGCAAAGGAAATGTTAGCGATGAGATTATGTGTTCTTCACAATCTTTATTTCTATAATAAACTTATGGAAGATATAAGAACTGCCATTGAAAATGGTAACTTTAGTGAGTTTAAAGAGCAAAGGCTTAGAGAATGGAAGAGCGGAGATTGTAAGTAACAAGTTAATTGCAAGAAGTAAAAAGTAAAAGATAAAAAGTGATAATGAAAATTTTTATAGAGAATAAATTGGGAAGGAAAAACTATATGGAAATAATAGGAGTATTTTTACCCTTTGTTGGATTGTTTGCAGTAATGTATTTTATGATGATTTTGCCAGAAAAGAAGAGAAATAAACAATATAATGAAATGATAGCTTCATTGCAAAAAAATGATGAAATTATCACAAAGGGTGGAATAATAGGTAGAATAATAAAAGTGGATGAAAATAATTTCGTAATTGAGACTAGCGCTGAAAAAACTAGACTCAAAATAACAAAAAATGGTGTAGCATCAAAGGTAAATAAAGGAAATAATTAGAATAATAGCCTTCAATATTTAATATATTTAATATTGGAGGTGAGTTTTATGGAATGGGAAAATTATTTTAAAAGTATTTTTAAGGGATTAATTTTTGCTTTAATGGCAACATTTCTAGTTACAGCTATCTTATCTTTTATTATGAATAGCATTACTTTGCCTGATGGATTATTTAACATCATTTATGTTGTTATTTCCTCTTTGGCACTGTTGATAGGTACTGTAGCAGCTGTAAAAAATTATGGTAGTAAAGGATGGATTATTGGGCTTTCAGTAGGGTGCATCTTTTACATATCATTATATTTTATAGGTATATTATTTGGAGCAGAAGCAAGTTTAACTTTATATGATTTTATTAAATTTGCTTTATGTCTTTTAATTGGTGCTTTTTCAGGAATGCTTGGAGTAAACTTATAGTAAAAAGTATATAGCACTTTTTTATGTACAATTTAGAATGGACAATGTATGATAAAAAAATCTTTTGCTATGCAAAACGTATAATATATCTGCTGCCCAGTAGCTAGGATAAAAAATCTTCTAAGGATTTTTTTCCTTTATTCTACATTGTTCGTTCTTCATTATACTTCTTCACATATTAAATTTTTCGTCAAAAAATAAATAAAATATCTTTTACTAATTAACTTTAAAATGTATAATAATGGTATTCAATCTAGTTAAGTAATTGCTGTAAATTTACATAAGTAATATAATTTATATTAAACAAGCAGAGGAGGAATAACATGAAGGGAAAAAGTAATCAGAAAAGTTCGATTTTACTTACAATAATTATTATAGGCGTATTATTACTATCTTATTTAGTTTTTCGTGGAGCAATAATAGGTGCATATGAGATAAAATCTTTTAATAAAGTAATAACAAAGGGGCTTGATTTAGAAGGAGGCTCTTCAACGCTATTAAAAATTGAAAGTGATACAGAAGAGATTTCACAGGAAAGATTACAAGAAAACATAAAAGTGATAGAAAAAAGATTAGAAAAAATGAATATTGACAACAGTAATGTTATTATTGAGGAAGAAAAGGGTATTAGGGTTAATATAAGAAATAATGTTAATACAGATGCAATAATAGAAAGATTGAGCCATAATGGAAAACTTGAAATTAAAGATGAAGAAGAAAACATTATTTTAACTGAAAGTAATGTTATAAAAGCAGGTTATAGTACAAGTGAATATTTAATAGAAATAACTTTAACGCTTACAGAGGAAGGTAAATCAACTTTTGCAGAATTTTCAAAAAATAATATAGATAAATCAATAAAAATATATTTAGATGGTGATTTAATTTCAACTGAAACTATTGATGAAGCTATAAGTGATGGAAAAATAGAGATCACAGGTGTATATAATTTATCAGAGGCAGAAAAATTTGTAGACCTTATAAATTCAGGAACTATTTCCGGTAAAATAACTGCTGAAGATACAGAAATACTGGGACCTTCTTTAGGAGAAAATGCATATTCAAATATTGTTAAAGCTATGTTTATAACAGTTATGCTGATATTTTTAGTTATAATAGCTTATTATAAAGCCCCAGGGGTATTTGGAAGTATATCTATATTATTAAGTATTACACTAATTTTAATTGCATATACAGAAATTGATTTAGCATTTACAGTATATAGTTTAGCTGCATTAGTATTTGTTATTGTTCTTTCAGTTTTATCAAATATCTTAATATTAGAAAAAGTTAGTAGACAATTACCTTTATCTAAAAATTTAAAAAGTGCAGTTGCAGATGGTATTGAAAAAGCAAAGTCTACTGTGTTTAGGATAAATATAATAATTTTTATTATTGCAGTTATATTATATTATTCAATTCCTTTATCATTTAAAAGTCCAGCAGTGATTATTTTAATGGGTTCTATTGCAAACATTATATCTTCTTTGGTTATAACACCGTTATTATTGAAATTAGCTGTAAATAGTATATTAAAAAGTAATAAGCAATTTAGGATAAAGAAAAATACTAAGACTTCATAGAATTTTTTAATAAAGAAATAAATAGATAAGTAATGCCTCCAAATATTATGGAGGTTTATTACTTTTTATCTATAAAACATTGTAATATTGTATATTTTCAATTATAATATATGTGTTTTCTAGTTTTTTTGGAGGAGTTTATAATGCGTAAGTTTTGGGAGAGTATTTATAGTCCAAAGTATATTAATGGATATAATCCCTTTATACTTAAAAATATGAATAAAGCTCTTGAGCAAATGGTAGAAGCTATAAATAACAGAAAGAAAATAATTGTGTATGGAATTCCTAATGTTGATGGATTATGCGCTCTATCCTCATTAATTCTAGTTTTAAAGTATCTAAATGCAGATGTAGAATATGTAATCCATGATGAGAATTTTGCTAATGGAATAACTTTAGAAGATATTAACAATGAAGTTAATTTTCTAGGGGGAGAAGTATTAATTGCACTAGGAATTGATTTAAGATCACAGAAAGAAGAAGAGCTTTGTACAGATTTAGGTATAAATTTGATAGTTTTGGAAAATAAAGAAGTTAATACAGAGAAGAAGTACATATATATAAATCCGAATCAGAAGAGCTGCCAATATAGATATAAAAGTCTTTCTATTAGTGGATTAACTTTTAAATTAATGCAGGCAATAGCAATTTATTATAATATTAAATGCATTAATAAATATTTAGATTTAATTGTTATTGGTGAACATTGGGCTCAAGTACCTGCAAGAGGAGAAAGTGGTATCTTTATTAAAGAAGGCAAAAAGTTTTTATTTAACACAAATAATCATGGCTTAAGAGCCATAATGGATTATCATAATATAAAAAATATGAATTTAGATTTTATGCTACATATAATTGATGTAATTACTCCAACTATAAATGCAGTAAAAATTAGTGATAATGCAAGAATAATAATCGAATTACTTACTACAAACGAAAAGGATAGGGCAGATCAAATAACTAAATATTTAAATAAATCAAAGAAAACTATATGATTATTTTAATTACAATAGTAAAATTATATTGTATTAAACTCATGTATAAAATAATTATATAGTTTATAATTTTTAGTAATGGAGGATTATCATGGACCTAAAAGAAAAAATAAGAGTAATTGAAAATTTCCCGAAAGAAGGAATTAGCTTTAAGGACATAACAACTGTAATTGGTGATGGAGAAGCACTAAAATATTCTATTGATAAAATTGTGGAATATTTAAAAGACAAAAATATAGATTTAATAGTAGGACCAGAAGCAAGAGGGTTCATTTATGGAGTACCAGTTGCCTATGCATTAGGAGTTGGCTTTGTTCCTGTTAGAAAGCCAGGTAAATTGCCAGGGGAAACAGTATCAATAACATATGATTTAGAGTATGGTACTGACACATTAGAGATACACAAAGATGCTATTAAAAAGGGACAAAGAGTTGCGATAGTAGATGATTTATTGGCAACAGGAGGAACAATTGGGGCTGTTGCAAAACTTGTTGAATTAGCTGGTGGAGAAGTTGTATCTATAGATTTTGCTATTGAACTTACAGGATTAAAAGGAAGAGAAAAGTTATCTAAATATGATATTATGTCATTGGTAGATTATGAGTTTTAATATTATTGAAATATTCAAAGATATATTATATAATAGAAGAAAATGGCTGGTTATTTAACCAGCCAATTATTTTAGACTAAATCAATAAAGGAGAATATCCCATGTACGAAGGGCTGTTAAAAAAGATATACGAAAATTCGCATAATGTTGATAAAGAGATAATTAAAAAGGCTTTTGAAATTGCAAATGATGCTCATAAAAATCAAAAAAGAGAATCTGGTGAGCCTTATATTACTCATCCAATAGATGTTGCTATAATTTTAGCTGAAATGGGTATGGATACAAGTACTATTGCGGCAGGGCTCCTTCATGACGTTATTGAGGATACAGAGTATACTTATGATGATTTAAAAGATTTATTTAATGAGGAAGTTGCTAATTTAGTTCAAGGAGTAACTAAATTGGGAAAAATCGAGTACAAATCTAAAGAAGAGCAGCAAGCAGATAATGTTAGAAAAATGCTTCTTGCGATGGCAAAGGATATAAGAGTTATAATAATTAAGCTAGCAGATAGATTACATAATTTAAGAACTTTAAAATTTATGCCAAAGGAAAAACAAAAACAAAAGGCCAAAGAAACTTTAGATATTTATGCTCCTCTTGCTCATAGACTTGGTATATCAAAAATTAAATGGGAATTAGAAGATCTATCTTTTAGATATCTTCATGAAGAGGTATATTATGATTTAGTAAAGCAGATAGCACAAAAAAGGGCAGAAAGAGAAGTTTATATTGCTAGCATTATAAAGGATTTACATAATAAGCTTGAAGAAGCAGAAATTGATTCGGATATCGAAGGTAGGCCAAAACATTTTTATAGTATTTACAAAAAGATGGTGAATAAAAATAAAAGTATTGAAGAAATATTTGATTTAACAGCTATTAGAATATTAGTAAATACAGTTAAAGATTGTTATGGTGTCCTTGGAATTGTACATACAATTTATAAACCTATTCCAGGAAGATTTAAAGATTATATAGCAATGCCAAAACCTAATATGTATCAATCTTTGCATACAACAGTTATAGGTCCCCAAGGAAAGCCTTTTGAAATACAAATAAGAACTTTCGAAATGCATAAAACAGCTGAATATGGTATAGCAGCTCATTGGAAATATAAAGAAGGGGATAGCGGAAAGGAAGATAGGGAGCAAAGCTTTGAAAGTAAACTTGCCTGGCTTAGAGATATGCTTGAATGGCAAAAGGAGACCGCTGATGCAGAAGAATTTATAGAAGGATTTAAAATAGATTTATTTGCAGATGAAGTTTTTGTATTTACACCAAAAGGAGTTGTAATAAATTTACCTAGTGGAGCAACACCTATTGATTTTGCTTATAGAATCCACACTGACGTTGGAAATAGATGTGTTGGTGCTAAGGTAAATGGGAAAATTGTTCCTCTTGATTATAAATTAAAAACGGGTGAAATAGTTGAGATTTTAACTTCTAAAAATGCAAAAGGGCCTAATATGGATTGGCTTAATTTAGTAAAAAGTAATCAAGCAAAAAGTAAAATAAGACAATGGTTTAAAAAGATCAAAAAAGATGAAAATATAATAAAAGGTAAGGAATTATTTGAAAAGGAATTAAAGAAACAAGGAGTTAACTATTCAGACATTGCAAAAGGTGAAACTTACGAAAGGCTGACTAAAAGATATAATATTAATAGTATGGAAGATTTATATGCTTCCATTGGAGTTGGACAATTATCTGCCTCTTCTTTCATTTCAAAATTAAAAGAAGAAAATATTAATGAAAAGCAAAATGCAGAGAGTATTAATAAATCAATTGAAGAACAGTTGGCTAAATCTGATAAATCATTAAATAAGAATAAGGGTGCTAAGGATTATGGTATTACAGTTAAAGGTGAAAGCAATTTAATGGTAAGGTTTGCTAAATGTTGTAATCCGGTCCCTGGTGATGATATAAAGGGGTATATAACTAAAGGAAGAGGAGTTTCTGTCCACAGAACAGATTGTAGTAATTTAAAATCATTAATAGAGCATGATAAGAACAAGGTAATTCAAGTTTCTTGGGGAAAAGCTAAGGGAGCTGATTATATTGCGGAAATTCAGGTTGAATCAGATGACAGAGAAGGTATTTTAGCAGATATTATTAATATAATTTCTGAAAGTAAATTACCAATAAGTTCAATAAATGCTCAAACAGCTAAAGGCAATATAGCTAAAGTAAATATTAAAATTAGAATTTATTCTGTAGAGCAACTAAAAGAAATTATGAAAAAAATAAGAAGAGTAAAAGGCGTAATAGACGTCTATAGAATGAATAGTTAGGTGAGCTTATGAGAGCAGTTGTACAAAAAGTAACATATTCAAGGGTAATAGTAAATAATAAAGTGATAGGTTCAATAAATACAGGACTAAATGTATTGATAGGAATATCAAAAGAAGATACAATAGATGATTTAATATATATGAAAGATAAAATATTAAATCTTAGAATTTTTGAAGATGAAAAGGGTAAAATGAATCTATCCTTATTAGATGTAAAAGGTGAAATATTAGTTATTTCTCAATTTACTTTATACGGTGATTGTAGAAAAGGTAGAAGACCAAATTTTATGGAGGCAGAAGGTGGGGAAAAAGCAAAAGCTTTATATGATGCTTTTGTAGAAATGCTTAAAGAATCTTCACTAAAAGTAGAAACAGGAGAATTTGGAGCTTATATGAAAGTAGATATTCAAAATGATGGACCTGTTACATTGATGATTGATAGTAAGCGTATTTTCTAAGGAGGTTAAACATGAAGGTTGAAACTTTAACAGTAGGTAGAATGGAGGAAAATTGTTATCTAATAATAGATGAAAATACAAATAAGGCTGCACTTATAGATCCAGGTGCTGGAGCAGATTATATAGCAGAAAAAATAGAAGATTATGGTGTAGACTTAGAAGCAATATTATTAACGCATTGCCATTTCGATCATAATGGAGCTGTTGATGCTCTAAAGGCTAAATTTGATGCAGAAGTATATTTAAATGAGGCTGAAGCTGAATATATGAATATGGATACTTCAGGACTTTTTACTAAATTAGAATGTAAGTATAAATATGTAACTGAAGGTGAAAATGTTACTGTAGGAACATTAAACTTTAAACCTATTTTTACTCCAGGGCATACTGTAGGAGGAACCTGCTATTTAGTAGAAGATAAATTATTTAGCGGTGATACTTTATTTAAAGGTTCAATAGGAAGAACAGATTTTCCAGGTGGAAGCTTTCATGATCTTATAAATAATATTAAAAATAAGTTAATGATTTTAGATAACAATGTTGATGTATATCCAGGCCATGGAGATAAATCAACAATATTGGAGGAAAGGAACAATAATCCTTTTCTAGCTTAAAAGGAGAGCAAATGAAAGTAACTATTAAATTAAATGATTTGAAATATAGATATGATGTTTATCAAATGTTTAATATATATTATCCTTTGAATGAAATAAAATTTGAAGAAGAGGGAGAGTATATTGTAAATATTTTTGAAGGGAAAGCAGATTTTAAATATGAGAATTATTATAAAGAAATTATTATAAGCGAAAATATTAAAGATGACGTTAAGAAACTAGTTTTCTCTTCATTAAAAGATATAACTGGAGATTACTATCCCTGGGGAACTTTAGTAGGAATAAGGCCTTCTAAAATTGCATTAAAGAATTTAGAAGAGGGATATAGTGAAGAAAAAATTATTGATATTTTTCAAGAAAAATATTTAGCTTCAGAAGAAAAAGCAAAACTATGTATAGAAATTGCTAAAAAAGAAAAGATTTTTGTAAATAGAGATAAAAGAAATATAGCTATATATGTAGGCATGGCTTTTTGTCCTACAAGATGCTTATATTGTTCCTTTACGGCTAACCCAATAGGAAGTAATAAGAAAAACATAAATCCATATTTAAATGCTTTAAGTTATGAAATCTCTGAAATGGAAAAGTATATTAACGAAAGAAATTTAAATATTGAAAGTGTATATTTTGGGGGAGGCACACCAACATCAGTAAATAACAAAGATTTTGAATTTATAATGGAAAAAATATATAATAACTTTATATTAAATAGAAATGTTAAGGAATTTACTGTAGAATGTGGTAGGCCTGATAGCATAACTGCTGAAAAACTGGAAATAATGAAGAAATATAATACAACAAGAATAAGCATTAATCCTCAAACAATGAATGACAAAACCTTAAAAATGATAGGAAGAGGTCATACATCAAAGGAAGTTATTGAAGTATTTAAAATTGCAAGAAGGCTTGGATTTGATGATATTAATATGGATATAATTATTGGATTACCTGGAGAAGGAATAAGTGAAGTTAATCATACAGTAAAAGAAGTACTTAAGTTAAAACCAGACAGTTTAACAGTCCATGGTTTGTCTTTAAAAAGAGCATCAATTTTACATGAGAATTTTATATTAAAGAAAGGGATTCAAATAAAAAAGCAGAATGAACTTTCAGAAATGTATGAAGCAAGCAGAAATCTAGCAAAAGATTTAGGCTTAGAACCGTATTATATGTACAGACAAAAAAATATGGTAGGAAATATGGAGAATATCGGATACTGTAAAAGGGGTAAAGAAAATTTATATAATATTGAAATGATCGAAGATAAACAAACAATAATTGCATTAGGAGCAGATGCTGTTTCAAAAGTGGTATTCTTAGATACTAATAGAATTGAGAGATGCGCCAATGTTAAGGATGTTAAAGAGTATGTAAATAGAATAAGAGAATTGGTTGAGGAAAAAAAGAAGTTGTTAGATACACTTTATTTAAAATAGGAGGAGATATTAATGGAAATCCAAGCACCAAAAGGGACCAAGGATATACTTCCACAAGATGCTTATAAGTGGCAATATGTAGAGGGAATATTAAGAGAAGTTTCAAAAGCTTTTGGGGTAAGAGAAATTAGAACCCCAATATTTGAGCATACTGAGTTATTTTTAAGAGGAGTTGGGGAAACAACTGATATTGTCCAAAAGGAAATGTATACTTTTAAAGATAAAGGCGATAGAAGTATTACTTTAAAACCAGAAGGAACAGCACCTTCTGTAAGGGCTTTTATTGAAAATAGACTTTTTAACGAAGCACAGCCAACAAAGCTTTATTATATTATTCCATGCTTTAGATATGAAAATGTGCAAAAGGGAAGGCTTAGACAATTCCATCAATATGGAATTGAAATGTTTGGTTCAAAAGAACCATCCATGGATGCTGAAGTAATTTCCTTAGCAATGGAAGCTTTAAAGAGATTGGGGCTTAAAAGTTTAATTTTAAATATTAATAATTTAGGATGCCCAAAATGCAGACCAAAGTATAATGAAGCATTAAAAAGTTATTTACAAGAAAATTATGATGATTTATGTGATGTTTGCAAAACAAGATTTGAAAAAAATCCAATGAGAATTCTTGACTGTAAGGAGAAAAGTTGTAATAAAATAACTAAAAATGCTCCAATAATTTTAGATTATATTTGTGATGAGTGTAACGATCATTTTACAGAAGTAAAAAAATATTTAGATGCGCTAAATATTAAATATAAAATAGATCCGGGTATTGTTAGAGGATTAGACTATTATACTAAAACTATTTTTGAAATTTTAAACGAAGACTTTACAGTTTGCGGCGGTGGAAGATACGATAAACTTATTGAAGAAATAGGCGGTCCTGAAATGCCGGCTGTAGGCTTTGGAATGGGGTTAGAAAGGCTTATAATGACTTTAGAGCAAGAAGGTATAGAAATACCTAACGAAGGATATATAGACCTTTATATAGGTTCTAGAGGAGATAAGGCTAAAATGGAAGCTTTTATTTTAGCCAAAAAGCTTAGAGAACTTGGAATAAAAACAGAAATAAATCATATGGGCAGAAGTGTTAAGGCAGAAATGAAGTATGCAAATAAAATAGGTGCCTTGTACACTACAATATTAGGTGATGATGAACTTGAAAATAATACTCTAAAACTTAAGAGAATGAGTGATGGAGAACAATTTGAAGCAAGTTTAAATAATATAGAAAGTATTAAAAACGTTCTAAAGTAGTTAAGGAGGAAGACAATATGGGTGAGGCTTTAAATGGCTTAAAAAGATCCATGATGTGTGGAGAAGTTAGAGAAACAAATGTATCTCAAAAAATTACATTAATGGGATGGGTTCAAAGAAATAGAAAATTAGGTGGATTGCAATTTATTGATTTAAGAGATAGAACTGGAATTATGCAAATAGTTTTTGGTGAAGAAATAAATGCTGAGGCTTTTGAAAAAGCTAAAGGTGTAAGACCAGAATATTGCATTGCAGTAACTGGAGAAGTTGTATTAAGAGAAGCACCAAATGAAAATTTGCCTACTGGACTTGTTGAATTGAAATGTGAAAGTTTAAAGGTACTTTCAGAATCAGAAACGCCTCCAATATATATTAAAGAAGGCTTGGATGCAGATGAAAGAATAAGACTTAAATATAGATATTTAGATCTTAGAAGACCGGATATGCAAAGAATATTTATGATAAGAAATAAAGCAACAAAGGCAGTACGTGATTATTTAGATAATAATGGATTTTTAGATATTGAAACTCCAATGTTGACTAAGAGTACTCCAGAAGGAGCAAGGGACTATCTTGTACCTTCAAGAAATTATCCAGGAATGTTTTATGCACTTCCTCAATCTCCTCAAATATTTAAGCAATTATTAATGGTTTCAGGATTTGATAAATACTATCAAATAGTAAAATGTTTTAGAGATGAGGATTTAAGAGCCAATAGACAGCCTGAATTTACACAAGTGGATTTAGAAATGAGTTTTGTTGATCAAGATGATGTAATGGCTTTAAATGAAGGATTAATAGCTCATGTATTTAAAGAAGTTGCTGGAGTTGATGTTAAGCTTCCAATTAAGAGAATGAAGTATAAAGAAGCTATGGAAAAATATGGATCAGACAAACCGGATTTAAGATTTGGAATGGAAATAATGAATATTACAGAAGATGTAAAAGATTTAGATTTTGTTGTATTTAAATCTGCAATAGAAAATGGCGGTTCTGTTAGAGCATTGTGCTTGAAAGGCGGAGCAAATCTTGGAAGAAAACAAATTGATAAATTAGCTGAATTTGTTAAAACTTATAAAGCAAAGGGATTAGCTTGGCTTCAAATTAAAGAAGATGGTGTTAAATCTTCAATAGCTAAATTCTTAACTGAAGAAGTTACAAATTCAATAGTTAAAACTACAAAGGCAGAAGCTGGAGATGCAATACTTATTGTAGCTGATAAAGATTCTGTAGTATTACAAAGTTTAGGAGCTTTAAGATTACATTTAGCTAAAGAATTTGATTTAATTAAAGATAAAAATGAATTTAACTTTACTTGGATTACAGAATTCCCACTTCTTGAATATGATGAAGAAGAAGGAAGATATTCAGCTGCTCATCATCCATTTACATCACCAATGGATGAAGATATAGATTTATTAGAGACTAATCCAGGAGCTGTTAGAGCTAAAGCTTATGATTTAGTATTAAATGGTGAGGAATTAGGTGGAGGATCAATAAGAATTCATGATTCGGCCCTTCAAAAGAGAATGTTTAAAGCTTTAGGATTTACGGAAGAATCTGCTCAAGAGAGATTTGGTTTCTTAATAGATGCTTTTAAATTTGGACCACCACCACACGGAGGTTTAGCCTTTGGATTAGATAGAATGATAATGTTCTTGGCGGGAACAGAAAATATTAAAGATGTAATTGCCTTCCCTAAGAATCAAAATGCTTTTGACTATTTAAGTGAGGCGCCAAATATAGTTGATAAAAAGCAATTAGATGAACTTGGAATAGAAATAGCAAAAAAAGAAAATTAATTGAAAAGTCCAACAATTAAAATGTTGGGCTTTTTTTATGTGCGCCCGGCATGGGCGTAATCTTGTCGGTGAAAGTCCGATACGGGGGTTGATAGTGCCAACCGTTAGCCTAAGACAAGGGTGTCCACCGCGAGGTGGAATCTGAAGGAAGTCG
>Ga0209537_1000297_pt1 | contig 60529 bp, 51 predicted proteins | sample BioPla4DNA1_FD_187698 | JGI IMG/M metagenome (GOLD analysis project Ga0209537, IMG submission 187698) | Biogas fermentation microbial communities from Germany - Plant 4 DNA1 (SPAdes) (version 2) | ecosystem: Engineered > Bioreactor > Anaerobic > Digestate | place: Bielefeld, North... | reverse complement strand
AGTACTGATTAATAAAAATAGATTGACAAAATGGACAGGTATAGATGCAGGTCTGGCAGTAGAAAATTTAATTTTAGCTGCTTGGGCATATAATATTGGAAGCTGTATTTTAGGTTCTGTAAATAAAGATAAGGTTAAAATTATTTTAAATATTCCAGATGAATATGAACTAGATACAATTATTGCTCTAGGATATCCAGCTCAGCAATCGATAGCTGAAGATAATGATGAAACAGTAATGTATTATCTTGATGAAAATGGAAATATGCATGTACCTAAAAGACCATTAAATAAGATTATTCACTTTAATAGTTTTTGATAGGTTCTATAAAGTTTATTGTGGGTAATTATTTAACTGTCCAATTGTTATTATTATTCACAAATACACTCAAATGAGAGGGGAGACGAGAAGACTGGGAGAATATGTGATAAGTTATTAGTTGATGAGTTTAGCAAAATATTAGTTATAAATTAATCCACAAATGGATACAAATAATAAATTTACATTATTCTCTGTGTTCTTTGTGCCTTCTTTGTGAACTCTGTGGTAAAATAATTTATCTTTACCCACTCAAAACGTTATAGAACCTTTTTATATAATTTATTTTTTGTTCCATAACATTTGAAATAATAAAAAAAATATTAATTTTGAAACTAAAGGATTTTTTAAATAATAATGTATAATAAAAACAATTTTATCAATAGAGAGCTAAGCTGGTTAGACTTTAATGAAAGAGTTCTACAAGAAGCTGAGAGCCAAGACAATCCATTAATCGAGCGTCTTCGTTTTTTAGGAATTTATTCTAATAATTTAGATGAATTTTATCGTGTCAGATATGCAACTCTGACTAGGTTATTAAAGGTGAAAGGTAAAAAAAATGAATACTCTAAATATTTCGAACCACAAGAGATAGTAAAAAAAATAAATTATCGTGTCAAAGTATTACAAGAAAGACAGGATGGTATTTTCAGAAATATCATTAGAGAACTTAGCAATCATAATATTTATCTATTAAAAGAAACTGATATAACTGAGCAAATACATAAAGAATTTATTATACAATATTATAATGAAATATTGCGTCCTAATATTTACCCTATAATGATTTATTCTCTTAATACTTATGGTGTTTTCAAAGATAGCTCAGTATATTTAGCTATTCATATGCAATATTTTTCTGAAACTAATAAAAATAAAAAGAAAGAAGATTTTGCATTAATAGAAATACCTGATAGTATAGAGAGAATAGTTGTTTTACCAGAAATTGGTGGTAAAAAATTTATTATGTTTGTAGATGATATAGTTAGATATTTTTTACCTAGGATTTTTAAATTTTTTCATTTTGATATTTTCACATCATATTCACTCAAAATCACTAGAGATGCAGAACTAAATATTGATAATGATATTTCTAAATCTCTAATGGAGCTGATTTCAGAAAAAATTGATGAACGCGAACGTGGGATACCTGTACGTATGGTGGTAGATGGAGATATCCCCGACAGGTTATTATCATTAATTTTAAAAAAATTCAATATTGATCCCAAGGCGACTATTGTCAAAGGACAAAGATATCATAATATTAGAGATTTGATGTATTTCCCAGATTTAGGATTAGATGATTTAGTTTTTAAACCAATAGAACACATTGCACATAAGGTGTTTATAAATTCCAAAAGCTTGATAGAAACTATTAAAAAGAAAGATCAATTGATTTGCTTGCCATATCAATCTTTTTATAATTTGTTAGACATATTACGTGAGGCATCTATAGATCCTAAAGTAAAAAGTATTAAAATTACAATTTATAGAACTGGGAGAAATTCGAGTGTGATGAATGCCCTGATGAATGCTGCTCGTAATGGTAAAAAAGTTACTGTATTCTTAGAACTACAAGCTAGGTTTGATGAAGAAAATAATATTTATTGGTCTAATCTTTTGCAAAAAGAAGGTATTAAGGTCATTCATAGCGACCCTGGTATAAAAGTTCATTGTAAATTGTTATTAATCAAAAGATTAGAAAATGATAAACTTATTTACTATGCTGGATTAAATACTGGAAACTTTAATTTATATACTTCTAAAACATACACTGATTTTATTATTTTGACGAAAGATGTTATGATTACTCAAGATGTAAACAATGTCTTTGAGTTATTAGAGTCCAATTTCAAAAAACCTGAATTTAGCAAACTTATAGTCTCACCTTTTTATATGCGTGATTTCATTCATAATCAAATAGATAGTTTGATAGAAAGCTATTACAGTGGTTATCCATCCTCAGCTATTATCAAGCTAAATCATCTAGTAGACGAGGAAATAATAGAGCATATATATAAAGCAGCTAAAATTGGTGTCAAATTCGATTTTATCGTCAGAACAACTTGTTGTATGAAACCTATTTATCCTACTATTGAAATTCGTAGTATCGTTGGCAGATTTCTAGAGCATGCACGCATTTTATATTTTAATTTTAATAAAAATAAAGATGAGCTTTATCTGTCTAGTGCAGATTGGATGCCACGAAATATGGATCATCGCATAGAAGTTACTTATCCGATTTTAGATAAAAATATTAAAAATTTATTATTAGATATTTTGCAATTGCAGCTAGCTGATAATCAAAAAGCCAGATATGTAAATAATCAATTAAATAATCAAATAATTACGAATGATAAGTCACCATTAAATTCTCAAAAGGCTATTTATGAATATTTAAAACAATATTTTTCAAAATTATAAAATTATGGAAACATTTGCTGCTATAGACATAGGCTCTAATGCTGCTAGATTAAATATTAGTAGTGTTTATATTGTAAATAGTAAATTTATTTTACATAAAATTTTACTTTTACGCTTACCACTTAGACTTGGTGAAACAGTTTATGAAAAAAATATCATTACTCATGAAAAACAAGAAAAATTAATTAAAACTGTCAATATTTTCAAAGATGTCCTAGATTTTTATGATATTAACGAAGTGAGAGCATATGCTACTAGTGCTATGCGAGAAGCTAACAATAAAGATAAAGTTATTAATGCCGTTTACAAAAAAACAAAAATTCTCATCAAAGATATTACTGGTAAACAAGAAGCTAATATTATAGCTAACTTATTAAAAAATTATGGAGAGCCACATCATACAAAATTACTAATAGATGTAGGCGGTGGTAGTACACAAATTTCTATTTTTTATCCAAATGGTGAAATGATAAACGATTCATTTAAAGTAGGAACTGTCAGAATGTTAAAAAATAATATTGATCCATCAGAATGGGATAGAATGTTAGATTTCACAATAAAAAATACCAAAAATGAAGATTTATTCGTAATAGGTTCTGGTGGCAACATAAATTTTATTAAAAAAAGATTCGGTTCATACGATAATCCTTTTTTAGACTTGTCATTGCTAATGAATATTTATGATCAGTTGCAAGGTATTAGTGTAGAGGAGAGAATAATTAATTATTCACTTAATCCAGATCGTGCAGATGTCATTGTTCCAGCTCTGATAATTTATATTAGGTTGCTACAACTTCTACAAATTGATAAAATTGCTTGCTACCAAGTAGGCTTATCTGATGGAATTATTATGGAACAATTTTATGAAAAACATCCAGAATTTGTTAAAAAATAAAATAATAATTTTTTTAATTAAAAAATTATTTATAACTTTGCAATCCAAAATTTATGTACAATGTTTGCAATAGTAGAATTGGGTGGAAAACAATTTAAGGTTACAGAAGGCACTAAGTTATATATTAGTAGATTAGATGCAGAACTAGACAGCACTGTAGAAAGTGATAAAGTTTTATTGATAGCTAATGATGATGATGTGAAAATAGGTAATCCTAATGTAGATGGAGCTAAAATAACTTTTAAAGTTCTAGAACATCTGAAAGGGCCTAAAGTAACGGTTTTTAAAAAGAAAAGACGTAAAGGATATAGAGTGAAACGCGGCTTTCGTCCTTACCTGACAAAAATAGAAATTTTAAATATTCAAGCTTAAAAATAGTAATTAAATATGGCACATAAAAAAGGAATGGGTAGTTCTCGTAATGGTAGAGAATCCCATAGTAAACGTCTCGGAGTTAAAAAATTTGGCGGTGAATATGTAAAAGCAGGTAATATTATTGTTCGCCAACGTGGTACTAAACACTATCCTGGTGAAAATGTCGGCATTGGTCGTGATCATACCTTATTTGCTCTTAAAGATGGCATAGTACTCTTCACAAGAACGCGTGGCAATAGATCTTACGTTTCTATTAAAGAGAACTAATTGTTTCATAATTATAATATTTTTTTTAACGAAAAGCTAATTGTAACCAATTAGCTTTTCGTTTTTGTTGTCATTTTATAATTTTTATTATATTTTTGTATTTTAAAAAATCATAAATTATGAAAAATATAACTTTTGTATTTACCCTTTTGTTCTTATTTACTAATTATATTTTTTCGCAAAAACCAGCATATGTGATTTATCACAATGGTAATAAAGTAGAATGGCAAGATTTATTAAAGGCAGCTGATTCATGTGATATTATCTTTTTTGGTGAGCTACACGACAATCCTATTGCTCATTGGCTGGAATATGAACTAGTTAAAGATTTGTATCAGAAATATTCAAATAGTTTAATTTTAGGTGCTGAAATGTTTGAAACTGATAATCAACTAATCTTGAATGAATATCTGAACAATCTTATTAATGAAAAAAATTTTTTAGAAGAAGCTAAATTGTGGCAAAATTATCAGACAGACTACAGACCATTAGTTGAATTTGCTAAAAAAAATAATTTGCCATTTATAGCTACAAATATTCCTCGTAGATATGCTGCGGCTGTCAATTATGGAAGCTTAGCTGCATTAAATAAATTTTCTAAAGAAGCTTTGACTTTTATTGCACCTTTGCCTATACCTTTTGATTCTACTTTGGATTGTTATGCCTCTCTAAAACAAATGCCAGCTATGGGTAGAGCTCATACGACTAAACTACATTTAGATCAGGCTCAAGCTATTAAAGATGCTACAATGGCATGGAATATTAAGAAAAACCTCGATGAGAATAAAAAATTCATACATTTTAATGGAGCATATCATAGTGATTATCGTCAAAGTATTATCTGGTATTTAAACTATTATTTGAAAGAAACTAAGAATAATAATTATAAATTATTAACAATTACTGTACAAGAAGTAGATAATATAGAAATACCTCCGTTAGGAAATCCTGCAGATTTTATTATTCTCACTCCTAACACCTTAACTAAAACATATTAAAATAATATGAAAATAATTATTAATTTTGCATTAAATAATAAAATTTTTTTTAAAATTTGTTTCTTTAAGTTCTTTAAACACTAATTATTAAAAGTAACTGTGTAATTATTTATAAAAATTTAAAAAAAAATTATACCCTCACATATGAAATATAATTCAGAATTGGAGCCTTTGAAATTACCTGAATATGGTAGAAATGTACAAAATATGGTAAATTATGCAAAAACTATAAAAGATAAAGAAGAAAGAACTCAATTTGCACATAAAATAATTAAAACTATGGCTGCAGTAGTAGGAAATGGTAAATACGAAAGCTCTAAATATTGGGATCATCTTTACATCTTAGCTGATGGCAATTTAGATATAGACTGGCCTGTAAAAATAAATATTAAATATTTACACTTTGTTCCTGAAAGGATACCATATAGAGGTGAGTATAATTCTAAATTTCGTTTTTATGGCAGAATAATTGAAGATATGACAAAAAAAGCTATAGAGATGCCTGAAGGCGACGAAAAAAATGAATTATTAAAACATTTAATTATGACAATGAAAAAATTGTACATATATTGGAATAATCAAATGGTCAATGATGATATTATAAAAAATCATTTAAATATGCTATCAAATGGGCTATTAAATGTTTCTGAAAATGTTTTCGACTCTACACATGTAAATATTAAAAAACGAAATACTGATAATCAAAAAAATAAAAAATTTGTTAATAATAAAAATAATAAAAAAAGAAAATAATCTATAAATGTCAGATTTTATCGTAAAAGGGGGAAAACAATTAAAGGGTGAAGTAGAGCCTCAAGGAGCTAAAAATGAAGCATTACAAGTGATTTGCGCTTGTTTATTAACTGATGACAAGGTTAATTTATACAATGTGCCTCTGACAAGAGACATTATGAACCTTCTAAATCTAATTCATGATTTAGGTGTAGAAGTTTGTATAGAGCGAGAAAAGAATGCTATCAGTATATGCTCAAAAAATATAAATTTAGCTAAATTAGATGATGAATCTATACAAAAGAGACAATCTTTACTTAGAGGTTCTTTGATGCTAGCTGGACCTATTTTAGCAAGATATAAAAAAGCTATTATTCCTAAAATTGGTGGCGACAAAATAGGTAGACGTAGAATAGATACACATCTTTTTGGTTTCGAAAAATTGGGTGCAGAGATAGATTTTGATTTTTTTACTAATAAAGTTAATTTAACAGCAAAGGACGGACTAAAAGGAAATTATATAATGATGCCAGAAGCTTCCGTTACAGGTACAGCAAATATAATTATGGCTGCTGTTTTGGCTGAGGGAACTACGACTATTTATAATGCTGCTTGTGAACCATATATTCAGCAATTGTGTAAAATGCTCATTTCTATGGGAGCTTACATAGAAGGTGTCGGCTCTAATTTATTAAAAATTTATGGTGTAAAGAAATTAAATGGTACCTCACATACATTATTAGCTGATATGATAGATGTTGGGAGCTTTATAGGGTTAGCAGCACTTACACAGTCTAATATTACTATTAAAAATTGCAATATTCATCATCTGGGTATAATACCAGAAACATTTCGTAAATTGGGAATTATACTTTTAGAAGATAATGATGATTTAATAATTCCTTATCAAGATACATATGAAGTATCTCAATATATAGATGGAGGGATACTTACGATCTCCGATGCTCCCTGGCCGGGTTTTACACCAGATTTATTAAGTATCGTCTTAGTAGCTGCTACCCAAGCAAGAGGTTCAGTTTTGATACATCAAAAAATGTTTGAAAGTAGATTATTTTTCGTTGATAATTTAATAGAAATGGGAGCGCAAATAATTTTGTGCGATCCACATAGAGCTACAGTTATTGGATTAGAAAGACGTTTCCCATTACGTGCTATCACTATGTCTAGTCCTGATATTAGAGCTGGTATTTCTCTACTTATTGCAGCTCTATCTGCTAAAGGTACAAGCATTATTCATAATATTGAGCAAATAGAACGTGGTTATGAAGACATTGATAAGCGACTTCAAAACTTGGGTGCAGAAATAGAAAGACAATAATTTTTTTATAACAATTAATAAAATTTTATATATAAGAAAATTTTTATATAACTTTGCAAAAAGTTACAACAACCCCAAAAATAAAAATATGAGAAAGAAAATTTTATTAATCGTTATTTTTGCAATAATCAGTATTGCAACATTTGCACAGAAGCCAGTAGGTACTAATCCATTCTCTATAGAAGGTGGATTAACAATTAATGCAATGACAGGACAAACTTTTGCTGCTCCTGATTTGAGATTACGTTATTTTATTAATGATGTTATCTCAGTGAGATTAGGTGTTATGATTAATTCTACTAAAACCACTGATTATATCTATGGTGTTAATGATCAAGGATTCCCTGTTGAGTCAAAGCAGGGTTCTTTTGAACAGAAAGATTTCGGTACACAATTTAGTCTAGGTGGAGCATATCATTTTGCTCAGAAAGAGAAACTATCACCCTATGCAGGGCTAGATATTGCTTTCCTTTCAGGTTCTTATAATGAAACATGGAAAAACACTGATCAAAATTTAACAGCTTTTGATGAAAACACAAGTGGTCATTATAAATATAAATATAGTGGCTTTGGCTTTATGATTTTCACTGGAGTTGATTATTATTTTGCAGAGAATATCTATTTAGGACTAGAAATAGGTATTGGAATGTCTAATGATAAAGATAAAAGTGGTGAATGGTCTCAAACAGTTGGACAAACAACAACCACAGTTACTACTTTTCAAACATATGCTGATTCATATTTCGGGAATATGTTTTCACAGATGATACGCCTTGGCTGGAGATTTTAATTTTTTTTAATAAAATGAAAAAGGGGTAATTAATTACCCCTTTTTTTATTTTTAAAGTATGTTAATTTATGCTAAAGTAGCTACCATAACTGCTTTGATAGTATGAAGTCTATTCTCTGCTTCATCAAAAACTATAGAATTAGGAGACTCAAAAACATCATCAGTTACTTCCATAGCATCTAATCCATACTTTTGATATATCTGTTCGCCAATAGTAGTTTCACGATTATGAAAAGATGGTAAACAATGCAAAAATTTACAATTAGGATTTCCTGTTAGCTCCATAACATGTTTATTCACTTGATATGGTTTTAATAAATTAATACGTTCTGCCCATACTTCATCTGGTTCCCCCATAGATACCCATACATCAGTGTAAATAAAATCTATACCTTTTACACCTTCTTCTATATTTTCAGTATGCATTATTTTGGCTCCAGTTTGTTTTGAAATTTCCTTACATTGCTCTATTAGAGAAGCAGATTGCCATAAATTTTTTGGTGCTACAATTCTAATATCCATACCCATTTTAGCAGCACCTACCATCAAAGAGTTTCCCATATTATATCTAGCATCACCTAGATAAGCAAAAGATATTTCATTAAGTGGCTTATTAGAATGTTCCATCATAGTCATAAAATCAGCTAATACCTGTGTAGGATGAGTTCATTTGTTAATCCATTCCATACTGGCACACCTGCATATTGTGCTAATTCTTCAACAATATTTTGCCCATAACCTCTATATTCTATACCATCATAAATGCGCCCTAGCACTCTAGCAGTATCTTTAATAGATTCTTTTTTGCCCATTTGAGAACCAGTAGGCCCTAAATAAGTAACATGAGCACCTTGATCATATGCTGCTACCTCAAAAGCGCATCGGGTCCTTGTACTATCTTTTTCAAAAATCAAAGCAATGTTTTTTCCTAGTAAAGTTTTTTGCTCTGTGCCAGAATACTTAGCTCTTTTCAAATCATTTGCTAATTGTAATAAAAAATTTAACTCCTGAGGAGTAAAATCTAATAATTTCAAAAAATGTCGATTTTTCAAATTTAAACTCATAATATTATTATTTTTAAAATTTAGTATGCAAAATTAATATTTTTGTTTTAATCATAATTTTAGAAAAAAAATGTACTAATTTTAGCAAACGATTTGTAATAAAATTAATCATTTAAATTTCAAAGATTATTTGCTCCATTTAATCATTATATCCATAAAGTAATAATAGTGAAAATACCAATTACTATAAATAATAATCCAGATATTATTGACATCGTTTTAGGTTTTATCTTTTTCATTAATACATTGCCTAAAAATATTGACAATATGCTCATTAATGACATTGCAAAAATAACACCAAAAAAAACTAACCATGGATTATATTGAGTAGCTAAAGTAGCTGATGCTATCTGAGTTTTATCACCCCATTCTCCAATGAAAATTAGTAAAAATCCAGTAATAAATGGATTAATTTCTTTTTTGTTTAACTTGATTTCCTCTTCCCTTTTAATAAAAGTGATAATACCAAAAATTATAAATATTCCTCCAGCAACTATTTTCATAACATTCTGAGGAATAAGATTTGCTATTAAGCTACCTGCTAATATAGCAATACCATCTACTATTGCAAAAGCTAAAATAATTCCCCAGAATAAATTAAAATGTTTATTAGTTTTTGATGCTAAGACAATTATTAATAATTGTGTTTTATCTGCAAACTCAGCGAGGGAAACTAGCAAAAATGGTATTAAAATATCACTAAACATAAGATGTTTTAATAATGTAAAAGTAAATAATTATTGTTTTAAAAGAAAATGGGGAAGGGTAAGTGAAAATATTTAAATGTTATAGATTAAATATGTTTGAGACATCAAAGCACTATACCGCTCCCATGCCCGCCTGTCCGACGCTGCCAAATTCAACAACCTCCCCGTGTCTTCTATTATCTTCTCCGCCAAATACTTCCCATTAACTACAAACCACATTATATAGTTTGTCAAATATTTCGTTGCAACTCCTCGAAACTTGTAATATATCCAGCCAACAAAATCTGTTATCTTCTTATGAACAGTTGATACACCGTATATACCACCTTTCATCTTTTTCTTAGAAGATATCTCTTTGTGTTTTATGTGTTCTGCATTTACAGTCTTAAAAGCTTTTTTATCACTACCGCATACAACTGAATTCTCAGATATCCTATATTTTAGAAAATCTGATATATGTTCTGCCTGCACTCTTTTATCTTCTAATTTTTTGAAAAGTATATTCCCACTTCTATCTGTGGCTGCTATTACTGCCACTTTCATTGGCTTCTTTTTCTTTAGCTTTTTTAATTCTTTCTTGTCTCGTTTCTTTTTCCCTTTTTCTGAATAATTCATTAGAATCTCTTCTAATTCTACTACTCCAAAGAAATTTACATTGTCTTCAAAAGATTGTAAAGCACACAATATTCTATGTCGCCAAAAGAAACTCGTTGTGAGACTAATATGGACAATTCTTGCGCACTCTCTCAAGCTCATGCCAGCACTCATACATTTGATATATTCTAGCATTTTGCCCTTTTCATGAACACCATACATAAAGGTACCAGTGGTAACTCTAAATTGTCTTCCACAGTTTTTGCAACGGTAGTTTTGTACTCCACTTTGCAAACCATTTTTAATTACATGACTGCTATTGCAATCTGGACAAAGTACTCCAGTAGACATTGCTTTAATTTCTTGATAATCTACGACATCTTTGCCTTCTTCAATCATTTTGTCATAGAGATTGTCGTAGAATTCACGTGTTCTTTCTTTAGTAAGGGCGAATATTTTAGTTGGGTTTTCAAATATTTTATCCATAACAATAATTTTTTTGCAAATATATAAATTTTTTTAAACCAAAAAACTTGATATTATAAAACAATTTAATTTTTTAATAGTTAGATTGAACCTGTTCCCATCAGGTTCAATCTAACTATCCCATCAAGTCTTACTAAAATTATATAATCTCTACCCCTATTTCATTATTTTAATCCCATTAGTACTAGTGTCTCAATATTATTCGTATATGGCAAAAAATCAAAAAAATGTATGTGATTAATTAAATAATGATTTTTCAAATACATTAAATCTTTATTTAAAGATTTGGGATTACAAGATAAGTAAGCTATTTGTTTTGGAGGTTTTTTTAGTATTTTTTCTATAACTTGCTCGCCCATACCAGATCTCGGAGGATTTACATATAAAGAGTATATATTGAAAAATATTGAATTTTCTGAAATAATATGATTAATTATGGTTTCTACATTACCTGTATAGAAACTAGTATTAAATGAATTTTTTTTAGCACATTCTATAGAAACGGGAGATTGCTCGACTCCTATTATAGTATTGAAATATTGCTCTGCATTAGCAGACATGATACCAATGCCACAATATAAATCTAACAAATTATCATTATTTTTTAAATAATTTATTGCAATTTGTAAACTTTCAATATGAATTGAACTAATTTGCTGCTGAAAAGCCAATGGATGATACCAATAACCTAAATCATTTCTAATGAATTTTTCACCATAAATAGGGTAAAGATAACTTTTTAAAAACACTTTATTTCCAGTAGCTGGATTCAAATGTAAATATAAATTAGAAAAATCTCTTTCAGTGAATATATCTTTAGCTAATTTAATATATTTAGATAGTTTATTATAGTGATCTTTTATTACAAGCACAATAGCAGTATCATTAAATAAAATATATTTTAAAGGAAATTTATCAAAATGTGGTAAAGAATATTTAGTTATTTCAATTAACTCATTAATAGATTGTATATGCAAAGGACAATTATTGATATTTACCACATCATTATTTTGAATCAATCCGATTTTAGGTGGAATTATGGAAGAATCCACATGTAGAAGGGATTTTTTGCGATAGTGCAATTGATCATGTGGGTGTAGAGTAATAGATTCATTTTTATCAATTGATAATATATTAATAGCATTATCTAACTTTTTTGACCAGATTTCTTGATAAGTACCATTAGAAAATGAACATGCATTGCATTTGTGATGTATATTACACATAATTAAAACACTCTATGCTCGCAAGTTTATAAAGCAAATATTGTGATAAAAAGAATAAAAATTAGTCAATTATAATTTTATTTTTGATTTTTTTGTAGTGCTTATTTCAAATAAAACGTAGTCTTTCGCAACTTTATCCCCTTCCTTAACATTTATCTTTTTTATCTTACCGTCGATAGGAGCTAATACTTTATTATTCATTTTCATCGCTTCTAAGTCGCATAGTATATCGCCTTTGTGTACTTCTTCCTTTTCTTTTACACGAATACCTTTGATAATACCAGGGATGAAAGAATATACTAAATGCAAATCTTTTTTAGTATAAGGTTTACGTTTTTTATATTTAGGAGGTATAATAGTGAAATACTTAACATCATTAATCATAAATTCTTCAAATTGCTGTGAATTTTCTTTTATATCTTGACTGATATTATTTTCTTGATTTTTCATAATAAAATATTTTAGAATGGAGGAATGCCATGTTTTTTTTCAGGCATGATAACTGTTTTATTAGTAGAAATTTGCAAAGAGTGAGCTATATACATACGAGTATCTTTAGGATCTATAACAGCATCTATGTGGCCATAGGCAGCAGCCACATAGGGATTTGCGAATTTTACTCTATATTCATCGACTTTCTTTTTTCTCATCTCTTCTGGATTTTCTGCTTCTTGAATTTCTTTTTTGAAGATAATATTTGCAGCTCCTTCTGGTCCCATAACAGCAATTTCAGCAGTAGGCCATGCAAAGACAAAATCAGCTTGTAAATGACGAGAGCCCATAGCTATATAACCACCACCATAAGCCTTACGTAGAATTATTGTGATTTTAGGAACAGTAGCTTCGCTATAAGCATATAATATTTTGGCGCCATGTCTGATCACACCACTATGCTCTTGATCTACACCAGGTAAATATCCAGGTAAATCTACTAAAGTAATAATAGGAATATTAAAAGCATCACAAAAACGTATAAAACGAGCTGCTTTATCGCTGCTATCTACATCTAAAACACCTGCTAAATATAAAGGTTGATTAGCGACTATTCCTACAGTCATACCTTCTATTCTTGCAAATCCTACAACTACATTTGGTGCAAATAATTCTTGTACTTCAAAGAAAAAGCTCGCATCGGCTATTGCTCTAATAATATCTCTAACGTCATATGGTTCCTTTTCATCATTAGGAAATATTTTAGAAATTTTATATTCTTTGGTGTCTGGTTCTTCAGCTTCGAATATTTCTGGTTTATGTGAATTATTCCACGGAATAAAACTTAATAAAGTTTTAATTTGAGTAAAACATTCAAATTCATTATAAGCGAAAAAATGAGCATTACCACTAATAGAAGCATGAGTACGGGCACCACCTAAGTCTTCCATAGATATTTCTTCTCCCAATACAGTTTTAATAACCTCTGGTCCAGTGATAAACATTTTAGAAATACCATCAACTACAAAAACAAAATCTGTAAGAGCTGGCGAATATACAGCACCACCAGCACAAGGACCTAAAATAACGCTAATTTGCGGTATTACTCCTGATGATATGGTATTTCTATAAAAAATTTCACCATAACCAGCTAAACTATTGACACCCTCTTGGATACGAGCTCCACCAGAATCATTAATACCTATCAAAGGAACTTTCATCTTAAGCGCATGATCCATAATTTTAGTAATTTTTTTAGCATGCATATATCCTAGAGAGCCACCAGCAACAGTGAAATCTTGAGCATAGATACACACTGGATGGCCATCTACAGTTCCAGTACCTGTAACTACACCATCACCAGGTAAATATTTTTTGTCCATATCAAAATCTTTACCTGCATGCTCTACAAATAAATCATATTCATGAAAAGAATCCTGATCAAGAATAGCCAATATTCGCTCACGAGCGGTGAGTTTACCCATAGATACTTGCTTCTCTATAGCATTCATACCGCCACCTTGTTGAGCATTTTGCATTCGCTTTTTTAATTCTCGTGTCTTTTGCCTTAATGACATAATTCTAATTTTTTTGTTTTAATTGAACTGCAAATATAAATTTATTTTTTAAATTGTGATTAATTCATTTCTTTAGCAGAAATATATTTTTAAAAAAATAATGTAAAAATACTTTTAACTAGTAAAGCCACACCATAAGCTATGATTGTAGGATAAATAGCTGCGAATATTGACCACCACCAAGATCCAGTTTCTTTTTTAATAGATGACAATGTAGCTATACATGGACAATAAAGTAATGCAAAAAATAATAAACCCGCCGCTTCTGGAGGTGATAGTATCTGAGCAATGGAACCTTTTGTGGGCAAGACTATCGATAATGTAGATACTATAAGCTCTTTAGCTACTGTACCAGTAATAAGTGCAGATATTATATGCCAATCATACCCCAATGGTTTAAATATAGGTTCTAATAGTGTACTTATTTTAGCTAAATATGAATTAGAAATTCTTTCATGATTTAACTGATTTTGTAAAGAATCTAATAAAGTAGCGTTAGCTGGAGTATCAGTAATATTAGCTATCTGATTTTCTATTGATTTTATACTATCACTTTTCATAGGGTAGTGAGATAAAAACCAAATTGCAATGGATGCTATAAAAATTATTGTACCGATTTTTTTTAAATACATAGAAGCTCTAAACCACATATGTTTGGCAATAGCATTAAATGTAGGCATCCTATATGGTGGTAGTTCCATTACAAATGGAGAAGCCTCTTTAGCAAATAAAAATTTTCGAAACAAAATAGCTACAATAGCAGCTATTAATACTCCTGTTAAATATAGTATAAATGGCATATATGCCAGTGAAGTTGGGAAAAATGTATTAATAATTAACACATAAATCGCTAATCTAGCATTACATGAAAAAAATGGATTTATCAATATTGTTATTTTCCTATCTGATGGATTCTCTAGAATTCTAGAGGACATTATCGCAGGCACATTGCATCCAAAACCCATTATCATAGGTATAAATGATTTGCCATGAAGTCCTATACGATGCATCAATTTATCCATCAGAAAAGCCACTCTACTCAGATAGCCTGTATCCTCCATGAAAGCAATAAATAAAAATAAAATAACAATATTTGGTAAAAATACCAATACACTCCCTACACCTGTGATGACCCCATCTATTAATAAATCTTTAAAAATTGATGTAGGTAAAAGTCCGGATAAAAATATTTTAATCCAATCTATTCCAAAACTCATCCAATTTTGCAAAAAACCACCCAAATAAAATGTAGAAAAAAACATGATATACAAAAAAGCAAGGAATATAGGTATTCCCCAAATTTTGTGTGTTAATATTCTATCTAGTTTATCAATACCTTTATCAGAGTCATCTCGTGAATATGTTAATGTCTCTTTCAGTGCACCTTTTATGAAACCATATCTAATATCTGTAAACAGAAATTCAGATGGTTGATTATATTGTTTTTCGATACTTTCTATACATTTATCTACTATATGTTTCACAGATGCATACTCATTTCGCTTTATTAGACGAAGAAATTCTGGATCTTTTTCTAACAATTTAATAGCCACGAAGCGTGTAGATATAGCAGATTTAGTGAAATTCGTTTTAGCAATTTCATTTTCAATCTTATCTATACAATTTTCTATAGGGAGAGGGAAATGAACGACACTTTTAACAGTTAATTTGGATTCATATCTATCGATCACAGCATCCAATAGTACATCGATGCCTTTATTTTTAATACCTATTGTGGGAATAATAGGTATTTTAAGCATCTCGCTAAGTGTATCTACGTTTAATATGGCAGATTTTTTAGATAATTCATCGAACATATTGAGAGCTATCACCATAGGATAATCTAGTTCCATTAGTTGAGTAGTTAGTAGCATATTACGTTCTATGTTGGTAGCATCTATCACATTAATAATAACATCTGGCATTTTTTGAAGTAAATAACGACGTACATAAGCTTCCTCGGGTGAAAAGACTTGTAGTGAATATGTACCAGGTAAATCTACTAAAGTGATTTTGTAATCTCTATATTCTATAATGCCAGTTTTGGCATCAACTGTTACACCAGCATAATTCCCCACGTGCTCATGTGCACGACTAGCAAAATTAAAAATAGTGGTTTTCCCAGAATTAGGATTACCTATAAGAGCTACTTCAATATTTTTACTTTTTTTTGTGATTATATGCTTAACATTTGTCGAGAAAATATCAATATTTTCTAACTCATGCAATTCTTCTTCTGTAGTGATTTCAATGTTAATTGCTTCACTTCGTCTAAGAGAGACTTTAGATCCCATCACTTGAAACAGCAATGGGTCATTTAATGGAGCTTTGTGCAATAGAGTAACTTTTTCATTAGTTTTAAATCCCATCTCCATTAATCTATGGCGAAAAGTCTCATTGCCCCTAATCTTTACTATATAGCCACTCTGTCCAATATCTAAATCATTTAAAGTCATTTATAAATTTTAAATATATTGCAAAATTAATGAATAAAGATCTACAATCATATTAAGCTGATAAATATAAATGCATTGAACAAAAAGTAACCTTTTCTGCAATAAAATCATTATTTTACTGTATACGATATTTGTTTAAAATAATGTTCAATTACAAAAAAATTACAACATAAATTTTTGCAATTCATTAATTGTTTTGTGTGCAGAAATGTGTAATATACCTACACCGCCACGTTGAGTCCATTCTTCAATATTTTTTTTCATATCATCGATAAGGAGATGATCATTAGCACTGAAATTTTGCTTTTCTTTTCTAGTAGTTAAATGATATTGTATATCTGGTCCTAGCTCTTTTTTAATCCATTGTTCTTTGCATTGAGTAGCTATTTTTGACATAGATGTAGGCACAGATGAAAGAATAATGGGATTATATGGACTTATATACTGCCACAATTCCTTTCCATCACTTTTCCATTGAATACCACACCAAAAGTCCTTTGCTCGACTAGTGAGAGAAGCCCAAAAAGACGAATAACCATAAACATTAATAAATTCTTTAGGATGTTTCCCAAATAATTCTATAAATCTACCGTCAAAATCAGTTAGCACTCCATCGAGATCACAAAATATTTTCATTATTTTTTCTTATTTTAATTTGACGCCAAAGCACTATTATAGCAGATAACAAAATAACTACTGAAAAAATAGCCACATATTTAGGATTTATATTATACAAAATTCCCATCAACCAGCTACCAATAAACCACGTAATACCATAAAAAGTATAATAAATACCTAATATTCTGCCCCTATAATTTACTTCTACATTATCAGCTATATATGCTAAAGCTATACTCTCCATAGCACCTAATAGTACGCCCCACAAAATTAGCCCAATTACTATACTTGTTATATTAGTAGTAAAAAAAACCAATGGAGCAAAAGATAAACCAATAATAGCTGCTATCCATAGCGTAATTGCACCTTTTTTATCGTATAAATTACCAAAAATGAATGCTGCCAGTCCATCTACTCCCATCACCATCATATATAACAAAGTAATATATTTGATATCTATCACTTTATTGGTTTCAATATGAAAAGCCATCAGAGGGAAATCAGCCATTCCTACAGCTAATAAACCTATAGCGATGATATATAATAAAATAGGTTTTATTTTTTTGAGTTCTAATTTTTGTGTAGGAGCATCAACCTCAGAATCTGTTAATTCAAATTCTTCTGCTTTAGGGAAAAGAGCTTTAGATATAGTTAAAACTATTAGTGTGAGTAAAGCTGGGATAGCTAAGCTAGCAAATGCCCATTGATATTGAGCATATGTGCCAGCAGACTCTTTCCATTGCATAATGAAAAATAAAAGTAAAGGCCCCAGCATAGCTCCTATTTGATCTAAAACTTCTACAAAACCAAAGCCTTTTCCAGTACCTACACGTTTAGCAGCAAAAGATACCAATGTGGTTTTAGCTGGAGCTCTTACTGCCTTGCCTAATCTCTCACAAACTATTAAAATAGCAGCCCATATCCATCCATTGGGAGGTACTACAGCTAGCAGTGGAATAGCAATTAAATTAATAGAATAACCAAGAATGGTAAAAAGCCAATATTTCTTAGTTTTATCCACTACAAAACCAAATAACAACCTAACTGTATAGCCTATAAATTCTCCTAATCCAGAAACGAAACCAACAGCAGAGGCACTTGCACCTAAAAATAATAAATATGGACCAATTAAGCTACGTGCACTTTCGTAAGTCATATCTGCTAATAGACTCACAATACCCATTAATAACAAAAAGGTAAAAGCTTGTTTTTTTAATTTTTTATCTGTCATTTTCATATTTATTATTTAAAAAAGTTTTAATATAAATTTCTGAATTTGATAATGAAGTTAATGTCCATTCACATAAAATCTTGTAATATTCCTCATCAGAAAGCATAAGTAATTTATTTGCTTTTCTCATCCGTTGTGTAATAGTAAATAACGAAATACCTACTGCTACCGACACATTTAAGCTTTCAGCAAAACCATACATTGGTATATACAAAAAGTTATCTGCTAAAGAAATAGCCTCATCTGATAAGCCTTCTCTTTCTACACCAAACATTACAGCTATTGGTTTATCTAGCGGCAAAGTTTCAGGTGTATAAGCATCAGATAAATGTGATGAAGTAGCTACAATATTAAAATTATTTTGTTTGAGTAAATTGACACAATCTGTCAAACCATCTTCGCCATTATATGACGATATATCTACCCATTTATCACTTCCTAAACATATATCTTTGTTAGGGTTAAATTTATTTCGCTTTTCAATAACATTAACATATTGTATTCCCATTGCATCACAGGTACGGATAATAGCACTAGCATTATGACTCTGATAAACATCCTCTAATATTAATTGCACATTGGTAATTCTATTACTAATGACATTATAAAATTTATCTAATCTTTCATCTGTTAAAAATTGTTTTAAAAACTCAAAGAATTCCTTATAATTAATATTATCAGGTAAATTCATAAAAATTCATTTATTAGCAAAATTATAATTTTTTACATATTAACGTAATGCCAACATGCTCAATAAATACATTATTCTACTACCCACTATTGCATCCCATTCAGATAAACCACTAACCTCACAGAGATCAAAACCAATGATTTTTTTATTAGTTTTACTAATCAAATAAAACAAATATTCTATTTGTTCATAACTCAATCCACCAGGTACAGGTGTGCCCGTCTCAGGGCAAAGATAAGGCTGTAACCCATCTATATCAAAACTAATGTATAAATTGTCTGTTAATAAATCAACGATTTGCTTTGCAATATCATGGAAAGATTTACCATTGAACAATTGTACATTAATATCAAAGTCATAAAAAGTAAATATTTTGTCATTTTCTTCCACTAAATTTTTCTCTTCTTCACAATAATCCCTCACGCCAATCTGAACTATTTTATTTACATTATTGTATTTATTTAAAATATTATACATTACTGAAGCATGAGAATATGTGAATCCCAAATAAGCATTTCTGAGATCATGATGAGCATCTATCTGCAAAATGCAAAAATCATCATAGACATTCTGAATAGCATCTATCACACCATAAGTTATACTGTGCTCTCCGCCTATTACTCCTGGTATTTTGTCATTTTGTAAAATTTGAAATACCTGCTTATATATTTCATTTGATGCTTTTTCACAGACATTATTAATAATGTCTAGTTCATTTTTTAACTCATCATTAAGCAATTGATTATTATTCTCTAAAAAATCAATTATTTTTTTTGCACTTGGACGATAAGACTTGCTGATATTTAGAAAAAAATCTTCATTGCTATTATCCCAATAAATACCTTTTTGCCAAGCATAAGAGTCTAAATTATTCATTAAATCTATTTGGGATGAAGCATCCCTGATTTTATGAGGAGCATATAAAGTCCCTTCTCTAAACGTTGTGGTGAGCTCAAAAGGGATAGATAATAAAATCAAACTGCTTTCAGATTTATCATATGACAACCCAAATACACCATATTTAGAAATATTATCAATGTTTTTCACTTTTTTTAAACAAAAATAAAAAAAATATGTAAAAAATAATAAAAGGAAAATTGAAGGGGGTATGTAATAATAATTATGTATAAGTTTTATATGCTAATATTTTAAAAATATATTAGCTTTATAACAAAATTTTTTTAAGATAAATTTATTAGCTTCAGACTGAGAGGGCAGGTTTGTATATATCAGGTTGAGATTAAAGCATAGGGAAAAGCTAACATAAAAATATTTTTTTCCTCCCCCTCTATCAGATTAAATAATTTTTTATTCTTATTTATTACAAACTTTGTAATTTCGTCTAAAATTTCTTTATGATATACAATTTAGGTATTTACAACACCGTTTTAAATCAGTTTGTTGCTGAAATGAGAGACAAAAATATTCAAAAAGACTCAATGCGATTTCGTACTAATATGGTCAGAGTAGGTGAAATTATGGCTTATGAAATTAGCAAACTTCTCCCTTATAAAACAATAAACGTCGAAACTCCATTAGGTATTGCCGAATCAAAAATCTTGGCAGAGCAACCAGTTTTAGCTACTATTTTGAGAGCTGGCATTCCTTTTCATCAAGGTTTTATAAATTTTTTTGATAAATCTTCTTGTGCATTTGTAACAGCTTATAGGAACCATTTGCATGGAAGTGAGTTTAATATCAATGTAGAGTATGTTAGTACCCCTTCTATTGAAAATAAAATACTTATCCTTTGTGATCCTATGCTGGCTACGGGTAATTCCATTATTCTAAGTTATAAAAAATTATTGTCTCATGGTATACCTAAACAATTACATATCGCATCTATTATAGCTTCTCAAGCTGGCATAGATGATGTGACTAGAAATATTGGCCATCCTGATTTCTATATTTGGTCTGCTGCTATTGATAAGCAACTTGATGAAAATTATTACATCGTTCCTGGGTTAGGAGATGCTGGTGATCTAGCCTTTGGTAAAAAAGAATAATTATTTCTAATTTTTTATTTTAATTTAGTAGAAATATTCTTGTATGGTTAGTGTTATAAGTTTTTTATTTAAAAACTTTTATTTACTTATAATCGGTGCTACTAAATTTATGTTTACTACTACTACAGCTAAAATTGCTGGGTTAAATTTTTATGAAGCTTTTTCTGTAACTGCTCTTGGTGGTATAATGGGGTATTTTTTCTTTTATTATCTTTTTGATAGTATTATTCATTTATACAGCATTATTTCTAATCATTACAAAAATCCTAATAAACCACAAAAACCTAAAAAAAATGTTTCTTATAAAAAAAAGAAAAAAATATGTTAAGTGGGTAAGACATTATGGATATTGGGGATTGATAGTTTTCACTCCTTGTTTTATTTCTATTCCATTAGGAGCTTTTTTGCTTAGAAGCTATTTCCCACATAAACGTGGAAAAGATTTAATTGTTTGTTTTTCTATAGTCATATGGGCAAGTATTTATACCTTTGCTTTATATTTTAATGAAATTCTTTATATTTTATGAATAAATTAAAAAATAAAAATTTTATTCCTCTAATTTTATTTATAATACTTTTAGCTACTTCTTGTAGTGTGCCAAAGATGTATCCAGATCAAAAATTTATTATAAAAAATGAAATTAAAATTAATTATGATACATTAGATACATTTCAAACCATTAATAAATCTGATTTTAACTCACTTGTTCGTTTGAAACCAAATAGAAAATTCCTTTTTGTTTTTAGATTTTATAGTTCTATTTATGCCTTTGCAGATCTGAAATTAGAGGATAGATCAAGTATAAAACAGCAAAAATATGATGAGCGAATAGCAAAGAAAAAAGAAAAAGGTAAAAAAATAAATTATGAAAGAGAACAAAAAAAATTAAATAGGGGTTTTAGAAATTATCTTTTAAATCAAGTGGGTGAACCTCCTACATTTTATGATCCGCATATTTCAAAAATATCCACTGAACAGATGAAATTATTTGCTAAAACAAAAGGATATTTTAATGCAAAAGTTACTGATAGTTTAATAATGTCTAAAAAAAATAAATATACTCTATACTATGAGATAGATCTAGGTAGACCTTATATGATATCATCTATAGATTGGACCTTCCTCGATACCAGTATTGACCAAAATATTTTAAAAAATTTATTTTTAAAACCTTTAAATTATAACAATGCTTTTTTAATTAATAATATTAATTGGCAATATTTGAATAATTCATTTGCATTAACAGTTTTAGATTATGCTGATAAGCTACCATTAAAAGCTGGTATTATTTACGATGAAAATTTATTAGATGAAAATAGAAATTTGCTTGCTACACATTTGAGAAATAATGGATATTATAATTTTTCTAAAACATTTATTCAATATGAGGCTGATACTACATTAGGCAATTATAAAATGCATATTAATACTTTGATTTTCCCATATCAAAAAAAGCTAAATGATACAATTATTTATTTACCTTTTCAAAAATATAAAATCAGTAAAATATATGTTAATTTGGGATATAATCCATTATTGAGTAGAGAAAAGTTGAAATTAGACACTGTATTATATGTTTCCAATTTTAATAAAGATACATTTTATTTTGTTTATCCAGATAATTTTTATTTTAAACCAAAAGTAATAGAAAGTAAGATAACGCTTAGACCTAATCAATATTATTCTGAGCAACGAGGTTATAGAACTGAATCACTGCTGATGGATATACCTATTTTTAGTAATACTCAGGTAGAATATTTGCCCGATTCATCTAAACAAGGTAATTTTTTAATAACAAATATAAATATTAATAGGTTTGATTTACAAAGATGGGGTATTGATTTTGAGACAACTACATCTAGTGGTGTTTATGGCGTTAATACTACTATCTCTTATCTCAATAGATCTATTTTTAATGGTGGAGAAGTATTATTATTTCAAGCCAAAGGTGGCTTAGAAGTAGAACAATTATTTAGCAGAAATAATCTTTTCAGAGCTTATTATTTCGGAGCAGATTTATCTTTATCTTTCCCAAAGCTAATAATACCTTTTATCAAAAATATTCAAACAACTGTAAATACTAAACCTAGTACACAAATACAATTATCTTATTTATTCCAAAAAAGAATACAATATAATCGTACTCTCATCGCAGCTAGTTATAATTTGCAATTCAATGAGACCAGGTATAAATATCATCAAATTCAAGTACCATACATTAATTTAATTAAAATAAGCCCAGATAGTGCATATAGCGAAGTGATAAATCTACTCCCTAGCAGATTGAGGTATGGCTACGAAGATTATCTATCTGTAGGTGCTAGATACAGCTATACTTTATCTAATAAGGGGAAAAATAATGAAAGAACTCCATATTTATATTTTAGATTTAATGGAGAAACTAGTGGAGAGATTTTCTGGCTATATTATCAAATATTTCCACCAAAGACTGACCAGATAGGAGCATTAAAGGTGTGGAATATACCTTATGCTCAATTTATAAGAACAGATGCTGATTTTAGGGTATTTTTCCCTGGTGCGAAAAATGTTTTATCTGTCATTAGGGCATTTATAGGTATAGGCTATCCATATAAAAATAGTATGTATATGCCTTTTGAGAGAACATACTCTATCTCAGGTCCCTCTGAAATACGTGCTTGGCCTTATAGGTCTATAGGTCCAGGTGAATACAGTTCTACTAACAATAGAGATTCTTTGATAGAACGTGGTTCTGAAATAGCTGCTATACTAAATCTAGAAACTCGATTCAAAGTATACAATTTTATTAATTTAGCTCTATTTGTAGATTTAGGTAACGGATGGACTGTTAGGAATAATGCTCTTTATCCTGGTGGTAAATTTGAATGGAATAAATTTTATAAACAATTGTACGTGGGTACTGGGGTAGGACTCAGATTAGATTTTAATATTATTGCTATTCGTTTCGATTTTGGATTTCCTTTATATAATCCTTCTATGCCTATAGATAATAAATGGTATTCATTTAAAGAATCTATGAATAATATGAATTTTAATTTTGGTATAGGTTATCCATTTTAAAAAATCAAAAAATTTTTTTAGCAATTCAACTTTTTATATAATTTTGCCAAGCAAAAAAATAAAAATATGGAAGCAGAGATTATTCATTACGACATTCCATTATGGGCAATTATCCCATTTGTACTAATGCTATTAACTATTGCTATATGTCCATTAGCCTTTCCAGCATGGTGGGAAAAAAATAAAAATAAATTACTGATTTCACTTCTTTTAGGTGTACCTACTGCAATATGGTTAATCGCACAAGGATTTTCATCTAATTTAGCTCATTCTATAATTTTTGACTATATTCCATTTATCATACTTTTAGGATCTTTATTTACTATTACTGGAGGGATACATTTAAGGGGCGACATAGAAGCTAAACCTACTCATAATTTAATCTTTTTAGCATTAGGAGCTATACTTGCGTCGTTTATGGGAACCACTGGTGCAGCAATGTTGCTTATAAGGCCATTAATAAAAACAATTTCAGAAAGACAATATAAAACACACACAATATTGTTTTTCATAGCTATAGTAGCTAACTGCGGTGGCTTACTTACTCCATTAGGTGACCCTCCTTTATTTTTACTTTATTTACGTGGAGCACCTTTTACATGGTTTTTTAATCTTTGGAAAGAATGGGCTTTTGTAAATGGATTATTGTTGTTAATTTATTTTTTAGTGGATACATACTATTACAAAAAGGAATCTCCCGAAAATATTAAATTTGATAAAGCAAATAAAGAACCATTAAGATTAGAAGGCAAATTAAATTTCTTAGCTCTAATAGGTATTGTTTTGTCAGTAGCTTTTTTGAATCCTCATTATATTCCAGCAATGGAAGGAAATGAATATATGAGTTTTATCAGAGAGGGTGCGATGCTATTGTGTGCTTTATTATCGTTATATTTCACTCCTAAACAAGTGAGAAAAGATAATTTTTTTACCTTTCATCCTATCATTGAAGTAGCATTCCTGTTTTTAGGAATATTTGCTACTATGACTCCAGCATTATTGTATTTAGAATCTAATGCTGCATCATTTGGATTAACTCAACCATGGCAATTCTATTATGCTACAGGTGCTTTAAGTGGATTTTTAGATAATGCACCTACTGCTATTTCATTTTATCAATTAGCATATGGCCTTGCTAGTGCTCATCAGGGCACGTTGGTTGCTGGCATTTCCGAAGAACTATTAGCTGCTATATCTGTTGGTGCAGTAATATTTGGTTCTTTTACTTATATAGGCAATGGACCTAATTTCATGGTAAAATCTATTGCTGAAGAAAACAAAATTAAATTACCCAGCTTCTTTGGCTACATTTTTAAGTTTTCATTAATAGTGTTATTGCCAGTTTTTATAATTACACAATTAATATTTATATAAAATTTAATATATCAATAAAAAAAGGGCAATGATGCCCTTTTTTTATTGATAAACTATTTCCACTCTAATTTTATACCCATCTAATAAGCTCGAGCAAAAAGGACTCTATGTTTAGATGGATTACCTGTAAATATGCAAGTGCCATTTTCTGATTTTACATCTAATGGTATTAGTCTGATAGTAGCTTTAGTAAGTTCTTTGATTTTTAATTCTGTTTCAGTAGTGCCATCCCAATGTGCCCACACGAAATTGCCATTTTCGATTTTTTTTACAAATTCATCCCAATTGTCTGTATCAAAAGTGTGAGATTCTCTAAAGGCAAGTGCTCTATTATAGAGATTTTGTTGAATGTTTTCAAGATAATTTTTAACATTTTCAACAATATTTTCCTGTGATAAGCTTTGTTTTTCACCAGTATCACGACGAGCATATTCTATAGTGTTATTCGCTAAATCTTTAGGACCTAAAGCTAGTCTGAGAGGTACTCCGCGCATTTCCCATTCTGCAAATTTCCATCCTGGCGAGTTATCATCGCTATCATCCAGTTTCACTCTAATGCCATTATTTAATAATTGATTTTTGATATTATTTAATTTTTCTAAGACTAATGATTTTTCTTCATCAGTTTTGAAAATAGGTATTAAAATTACTTGAATAGGAGCTAATCGCGGTGGCAATACGAGCCCTTTGTCATCACTATGAGTCATTATAATGGCTCCTATTAATCTAGTAGAGACTCCCCAACTTGTAGCCCACACATATTCTAATTCATTATTACGATTAAGGAATTTCACATCAAAAGCTTTTGCAAAATTTTGTCCTAAAAAATGACTAGTTCCAGCTTGTAGAGCTTTACCATCTTGCATCATTGCTTCTATGCAATATGTTTCTTCTGCACCTGCGAAGCGTTCATTAGGAGTTTTTACACCTTTTATTACTGGTATAGCCATGTAATTTTCAGCAAATTTTGCATAAATATTTAGCATACATTCAGCTTCTTCTATAGCTTCTTGCCTAGTAGCATGAGCGGTATGGCCTTCTTGCCATAGAAATTCAGTTGTTCGTAAGAATAATCTAGTACGCATCTCCCATCTTACTACATTTGCCCATTGATTGATTAATAATGGTAAATCTCGATAAGACTGAATCCAATTTTTATATGTACTCCAAATTATTGTCTCCGAAGTAGGACGTACTACTAGCTCTTCTTCTAACTTAGCGTCTTCATCTACTATCAGTCCACGTGAATTAGGGTCTTTCTTTAATCTGTAATGAGTAACTATAGCACATTCACTAGCAAAACCCTCTACATGCTCTGCTTCTCGACTAAAAAATGATTTAGGAATAAATATAGGAAAATATGCATTAGTATGTCCAGTATCTTTAAACATTTTATCTAAAGCAGATTGAATGTTTTCCCATAAAGCAAATCCATAAGGTTTTATCACCATACAACCTCGCACAACTGAATTTTCTGCTAAATTTGCATGCTCTATAATATCTAAATACCATTGAGAATAGTCTTCATTTCTAGGTGTTATAGCTTTTTTCATATCAGTATTTTAATTAAATATTTTGCAAAATTATAATTTATAGTTTAATTAACAAGAATTTAAAAATCAAATGAATTTATCTTTTATATTATAAACATTGGCTCTATTTCATAAAAATCTTGCTAAATATATTTCCTCTAATATTGATGCAAAGACTATTATTTATATCAACGTTTAAATTTATAACTTTAAATTAATGATTTTTTGGGATATTTTTGTGTAAACTAAGTTTTTAAATAATTCGTAAACATTTTATATTTTTAATATAATTTTGTAAAAAATTAATTATGAAAAGGAATTTTTTAATTATAATAGTTTTAAGTATTATTACCTTTAGCTGCGTGCCAGCTAGACAATATGAAGATGAAAAAGCTAAACGACAGAGATTAGAATCAGATTTACAACAAATTCAACAAAATTATACAACTATAGAAAATAAAAATAAAGAACTCGAAGCAAAAATAGCTGAATTAGAAAAAGAAATTAATTATTTAAAACGTGATACATTAAACTCTGGAATAGCATATAGGAAACTAACTGTGGAATATGATAAACTTTTGCAACTTTACGAAATATTAGATGAGAAAAATAAAGAATTATTGCAAACAAATGTGAACGAAACACAAAAAATTAGCAGTGAGCTTTCAATGACTAAAGAACAATTAGAAGCTAAAGAGGCACAATTGTTAAAATTAGAACAGGAGCTAAATAACAAAAAACAAATTTTGGATAATTTAGAACAAGAACTAGGAGAAAAAGAAAAACGGATTATTGAACTGGAAAATATGTTAGCACGTAGAGATAGCACACTAAAAGATTTAAAAAACAAAATATCATCTGCATTGTTTAATTTCGAAAATAAAGGATTAAATGTAGTGATGAAAAATGATAGAATATATGTTTCCCTAGAAGAGAGCTTAATGTTCCCATCAGGTAGCTGGGCAGTAGATAAAAGAGGTGAAGAAGCACTCGCTCAATTAGCAAAAGTTTTAGAAGCTAATCCGGATATTAGTATTTTAGTAGAAGGGCATACTGATGATGTGCCATATAGAGGACGTGGAGAAATAAAAGATAATTGGGACCTCAGTGTAATGAGAGCCACAGCAGTAGTAAAAATATTATTACAAAAAGCTAATATAGATCCTGCTAGAATAACTGCTGCTGGAAGAGGAGAATTTTTACCCATAGATACTGCAAAAACAGCTGAAGCTAGACAAAAAAATAGACGTACAGAGATTATCCTTACTCCGAATATGGACGAACTTTTAAAAATCCTAAATACTGATTAAATATAACATTGTAAAACAATAATTTTTATTTGATTGAGATAAAAGTTTAATTAATAGTGTTTTAGCATGTTGATGAGTTTAAAAAGTTAAAACAAATTGTTTTAATTATTTATACAATTTAAAACAAAAATTCTAAATTTTATTTAATAGGGTAAACTTTAGGATATTTATATTTGAATTCATATTTTTCTATTGGGCCTAGTATATGATATAGAAAGTCGTAGTAAGGTTCAGAAATTTCAAATTCATCTGGATTATAATAATCTAAAGGCAGAGGTAAATTACCTATATTGCCCATATCTATAGCAGTAGTATTATACTCTTCTATGTATGGGAAGCTTTCAATTCTTTTAAGTACAGGCATTTTGCCATAATCTTCTCTAAGTAAAAGGTCTAAAACCTTGTCTGCTAATGCTACTGTAAGTTTTCTGTCATAGTCGAAGCATTTACCACTACGAGCATAATAACCAATTATTTGTGCTCGAGCATCAATTTTTAGTTTTTGAGAGATCTCATTAGCAATGACGCCGCTAATACCACCTAAACGTGGATGACCATATTCATCAGTTTCAGTGCTAGCATATACTTCCTCGACTTGGCCAGTTTGATCATTATACCAACGAGTACCTTCTGATACTGCGATTATTAAATAATTATTTTCTTGATATTTTTCTTTTAATTTTTCAAAAAATTTTTCTTTTCTACTCTTATCAATTTCGAACTCTGGAATTAAAGCCATATCAGCAAATCCATAAGATGATGTGCCAGTAAGCCATCCAGCATGACGTCCCATAACTTCTAGTACCATTACTCTGCTATGAGAAGATGCAGTAGTACGAATTTTTTGAGTATACTCAACGACAGAATTAGCTGCAGAAGGAAAGCCCGGGCATAGACACACTTCTATGTCTTTACCTTTATATCCATGAATAGTTGTGGTGCGTAAATCGTTATCAATAGTTTTAGGAAAACCAATAATAGGAATTCTCTCTTGCTCCCATAATTTCTTAGCAGCACCATTAGTATCATCACCACCAATAGTTACTAATATATCTATACCATAGCGATCTAAATTGGTGAGTACTTGATCTACACGGCTTTCTGGATTTTTTTTAGAAGGAAAAGGATTTGTACGACTAGATTTCAATGCAGAGCCACCACATTTACCATCAAAAGGCTGATTAGTCAGATCTACAATATCTCCTTCACCTAATAATCCTTTCCAGCCTTTTCTAATGCCATATACCTTGGCACCAAGTATAGATACATGATTGCGTATCTGTTCTATTGACGAATTGAGAGCTGGTGTATCACCACCACCTGTCAATATACCTACTGTTTTACCTTCTAAAAATCTTTTTTCCATAAATATTAATTTTTTAAATACGAAATTATATTATTTTTCGAAATTTTAACTTGTTCTCCACTAATCATATTTTTAATAGATACCTCATCATTAGCTATCTCATCCTCACCTACGATAATCACATATTTGTATTTTAATGCATCAGCATAATTAAATTGTTTCTTTATTTTAGCATCATCAGGATATAAATCCGCTTTCAAATTTGCTTTTCTCAAATTTGATAATATTGATAAACAGTAAATGAGATAATTTTCACCAAAATTTATTATCAATATTTTATTGTCATTGATAATATTTTCGGGGAATTTATTTAATTTTTCCATAATATCATAAATGCGTTCAGCACCAAAAGAAATTCCAACACCTGATACATTATCTAAACCAAAAAGAGCTGTCAGATTATCATATCTACCACCACCACATATACTACCGAGTGATACCTCATCGCAAACAACTTCAAAGATAGTACCTGTATAATAATTTAATCCTCTAGCAAGAGTAATATCCAGAATTTGCCTATTTTGGAGTTCTAAAAAACTTAAATTATCAAATATAAATTTTAATTCATTAATCCCAGCCTTGCCTATGTCATTATTTATAAATATTGAATCTAAATAATTAATCATTTCTACCCAATCATTATTACTTGAGCTAAACTTTATTAAATTTTTAAGTTTTGCAATTTTTTCATCGTCCCAAGCATCTTTTTTAAATAATTCTAAAACACCATCTAATCCTATTTTATCTAATTTATCTAAAATAGTAGTAAAATTTATAAATTCACTATCATTTAGGTTTAACCAATTAGCTATACCTTGTAATATTTTTCTATTATTTATTTTTGTAATAGTCTTTACTTGCAGCTCTGTGAAAGCTTCATCTACTAGAGATATTAGTTCTATTTCAGCAAGTAGAGAGTCAGTCCCGATAATATCTACATCACATTGATAGAATTCACGATATCTACCTTTTTGAGGTCTATCTGCTCGCCATACTGGTTGAATTTGGTATCTTTTAAAAGGAAAATTAATTTCATTTCTATGCATTACTACATATCTAGCTAAAGGAACAGTAAGATCATACCTAAGTCCTTTATCACATATATACTCCAACCATTTTTTAGTATCTTTGGTGTGCCATAGCTCATCAGGCAAATCTTTCAGAAAATCACCAGAATTTATAATTCTATAAATAAGTTTATCACCTTCATCACCATATTTGCCTAACAAAGTTGTTAAGTTTTCCATTGCTGGAGTTTCTATTGGTAAAAAATTATGTGATTCAAAGATTTTTTTTAGCGTATCAAAAATAAAATTACGTTTTTTAGCCTGATCAGGGCTAAAATCTCTTGTCCCACTAGGAATAGTTGGTTTTATAATAGACATTTTTTATGCAAAGTTAAAAAAAATTATATGTTTTTAGGAGGAATAAAATAATAACAAAACAAAGAGATAAAAAGGTCTCAAGCGGATTCGAACCGCTGTACACGGTTTTGCAGACCGTTGCCTAGCCACTCGGCCATGAGACCAATTATTTTTGCAAAGATAAAAATTATTTTTTAAATGAATTAATTTAAAATCTTAATGGAAATATTATTAATTTTGCAATTATAAATAATTGTAATAAAAATTATGATAATAACACAAGATATTACAAAGCTTTATGGTAAACAAAAAGCACTAGATAAAGTATCTTTTGAGATTAAAGATCATACTATTGTTGGTATTTTAGGACCCAATGGAGCTGGCAAAACCACTCTTCTTAGAATTCTAACGGGTTATATGCCACCTACAGAAGGTAGAGCAGAATTGATGGGCATAGATATTAGAAATGATATTAAAAAAATTCAGAAAAACATAGGATACCTACCTGAACATAATCCTCTATACCTGTCAATGTATATTAAAGAATTCTTGAATTTTGTGGCAAATATATATAAAATTGGTAATAAAAAACAAAGAATTGATGAGGTCATAGAGATGGTAGGATTGCAAAATGAAATTAACAAAAAAATAAATCAATTATCAAAAGGCTATAGACAACGCGTAGGATTAGCTAAAGTGATGCTGCACGATCCACCCATCCTTATTCTCGATGAACCCACTTCTGGCTTGGATCCTAATCAAATAATAGAAATACGCGATTTGATAAAAACTTTAGGGAAGAAAAAAACTGTCTTGCTTTCGACTCATATTATGCAAGAGGTAGAATACATGTGCGATAGAGTGATAATCCTAAATAATGGCAAAATAGTCGCAGATTCTCCTACAAAAGATATAGGCATTTATCAAGCTAATCAAATAAAAATAGAAGTCAGATTTGATAAGGGAGCAGACGCCAACTTTTTCAATTCACTTATCGGTGTAATATCTTATCAGGCTTTGCCCAACAATTCATATGAAATATTAGCAGAGAATGATGCTAAAGTAAATGAACAAATTTTTGAAAAAGCTATAAAAAACAATTTAAAAATATTGGAATTAAAGATTGATAAACTAAATGTAGAAGATGTTTTTCACCATCTAACACAATAGTTTTTTATTTTATACATCATCATGTCCCCGTTTTTTTGGCCTTGCCCCGTTTATTTTATTTTGTAACTTTTCTTATTCTTAAACCGTTTTATTAAAGAAAATAAAACAATCATAATTATGAAAACGAAATTTTTTACTAGTATTATTGCAATTCTCATTTCTTTTTCATTTGCTAATGGGCAAAAGATAGAAAAAGAATTAGGAGAAATAAAAAAATTAAATCTCAATAGTGGTAGCTATACATTAAAGCGTGGTGATGGTAAGATTATTTATTATAATGCTAATGATGGAAAACTTGCAATGCTCTACGACTCTATCAATAAATATCTAAATATGCAGACGGGAAGTAATGTTGAAATATATCTACCTGCTATAGATACTATTAATATTTCAGAAATTGCTAAATTATCTGTGGTAGATACAATTTTTACTAATAATCTCAACATCTCTGTAAATGAAGCTTCTATGTGTGATTTAATAGTTAATTGTGATACACTTGAGCTATTTGCTAGTGAGGCTAGCTATATACGAGCTAGTGGGCAATGTAATTATTTAAAAGTGAAAGCTAATGAAGCTAGCTACATTAATGCTGCAAAATTAGTTGCTAAAAATGCAGATGCGTTTGCTAATGAGGCTAGTGGCGTTTCTGTAAATGCTCTAGATACTTTGAATATCACTGCTAAGGAGGTTTCTTACATTTCTTATTTTGGCAAACCAACTAATTTAAATTTTACAAAAGATGAAATTTCTTTTATTACAAAAAAAGATAGTATAAATATAAATGATACAATAAATATTGCCAATAAAATATTACAAAGTTTACCTGATTTCGATAGTTTATTAAATAATCTTTCCGAAGTGAAATTTAAAATAAATATAACAGATACAGATACTTACGATAAAGATACATTTAATAAAGATAAAAAATATGATAAGAGAGATAATGATAAGAAAGATACTAAATCAAATAAAAAAAATAAATTTAAAGGTCATTGGGCTGCTTTAGATTTTATATTTTCTAATTATGCAGATAAATCTTTATCATATACTCTGCCTGCTAATTATGATTATTTAGATTTGAATTTTTCTAAATCTACAGGTGTGCAGTTAAATTTCTTTCAGCAATCGATCCCATTTAATAAATCTCGTACGTTTGGCATGGTAACTGGTCTTGGGTTACAATGTGTAAATTATACTTTTTCACAGAAACCTATTATTACAGATAGCAAACTAGGATTAATAACAATTAATGATTCTACAAAAACTGTTGCTAAATCTAAAATAACAGTTGATTATTTGCAATTACCTATATTATTCGAATATCAAGCAAAATCTAAACCTTATTTTCATATTAGTGTAGGTGCTATAGGTGGTGTAATGATAGGTAGTCATGCCAAAATAAAATATTCTACACCAGATAAAAACGAAAAAGAGAGAAGCATCAATAGTTTGTATCCTTTTAAATATGGATTAGTTTGTAGATTTGGTATTAAAAATTTGTCTTTTACTCTTCAATATAATTTCTCACCAGTGTTTAAAGAAAATAAAGGTCCAGAAGTGTTACCTCTTGAGTTTGGAATTACTTTATTATCATTTTAATATCACAAAATTGACAATGATGGGGTTGTCATAAAAAAAAGCTTATAAGAGTGCACAAGAGTCCTCGCATATTGACTTATTTTTAGTGCACTCTTAATGCTTTTTTATTGAAAATAAAATATATAATGAGAAAAAAGACCCATAAATATAAAAAAATATAAAAAAATTTTTTTTATTTAAAAATAATTATGTATCTTTGCAACATAAACCCCTAAAAATAAAATATTATGAAAGGAACAAAAACAATTTTATCAATAGCATTAATGCTAAGTGTGAGCTTTTTAATGGCTCAAAAAGAAGTTGGCAATGTTACGCCAATGAATCCAATTAATTTTTCTAATGCTAAAACACCTACTGACACCTTGATGCCAACGAGTTTTACAACTGGAAGCCCTGCATTATATGGGTCTCTAGGTGGTGGTTATGTAGTGGGAACTAATGCTTATGGTGATTTAGCTAAAGCTCAATTATTTTATGTAGATTATCCATACAAAATTGAAGGTTGCTTAGTATGGGTAGGTGCTAAAGAAATTGTAGGTACTCCTAATACCACAAAATTTGTAGTTTATGCTGCTAATGGTACTGGTACAGCAGAGAGTGGAACAGTAAATACAGCTCCTGGTACAGAATTAGCTTCTGTAACTGTAAGTATGTCAGATTTAGATACTTCTTTATTTTTAGCTGGTGCACATGTATTTACTCTTACTACTCCTGTCCCAGTAACCGAGATGTATTATGTAGGTATGGACTTCACTAATACATATGATGATACTTTGGGCATAGTTTCTACTACAGATGGAGATGCTTTAGGAACAGAACTAGCATGGGAAAAATGGGATGATGGCACATGGTATTCTATGTTATATACATGGCCATTAGATTTTGATCTTGGCTTTTTCCCTATTGTAGATATGACTCAAAGCATTCAAACTTCTCCTATCAATGGAGTTATTTGCAATATCTATCCTAACCCAGCTTATGGTGTTACAAGCATAGAATATCAATTAACTCAAAGTAGCTCTAATGTAGAAATTAACATTTTAGATGTTACTGGTAAATTAGTAAAATCTTTCAATGAAGGTGCTAAAGATCCTGGTAAATATAATGTAACTTTCAATGCTTCTGAGCTACAACCAGGTAATTATTTCTATACAATTAATGCTGGTAATGGCAGTAAATTTGCTAAAAAATTCCAAGTGAAATAAGATTTTAAAAAAATCTTTATTATGTTATTAAAAAAGCTGGCATTTATGCCAGCTTTTTTTAGTTTATTTTTTTGAAGTTATAAATTAAAACTTATTTTTGCATAAAATTTAATTAATAATTTTTTTAATGTTTAGTAAATGAGTTTAGTTTTATTTATAGTAAATCCTATAGCTGGTAAAAGAAATAAATTTCTTGTCATTAGAGAAATAAAACATTTCTGTGCAAAAAATAATATTGATTATGAGATTTTTTATACTACTGGCAATAGAACAGATTCTTATGAATATATAAAAAAACATTTTGATAAAGATTTAAAAGCCGTAGTAGCTGTAGGTGGTGATGGCACCATTAATGAAGTAGCTAAAGCTATAGTAAATACGAATGTTCCCTTATTAATTATTCCTAAAGGTAGCGGTAATGGTATGGCTAGGCATTTGAAAATGCTTTTACCTACTAAAGATATATTACCTGCATTAATAAATGGACGTATTATTGACTATGATGTAGGTTATTTAAATGATCAAATATTTTTATGCAATGCTGGTTTTGGCTTTGATGCATATTTAGCTAATTATTATTCTCATCATACTATGAGAAAATTTTTACCATATATTTTTGCTGGTATTAAAGCTTTAATTAGTTACAAACCACATAGATACACACTAAAACTACAAGTTGAGAGTAGTAATGTTATTTTTATCCCATTTTTACTCACTTTCTCTAATATTAATCAATATGGTTATGGTATTACTATTAATCCTAAAGCTAGAACTGATGATGGTAAACTAGACGTAGCTATTCTCAGACCTTTTAAATGGTATAATGTTCCTCATATAGTATTTCTATTCCTTAGAAAGCAATTAGATAAATCTAAATTTCATACTATTATTAGAATTTCTTCATGTAATATAGAATCTCGTACTAAAGAATTTTATCATATAGATGGTGAGCCTTTTGAGAGTACAGATACAGTGTTTAATATCAGAGTAGAAAAAGGAGCTTTGCGTTGCTTATTACCTGAAAAATCTAATTATATTTAAAATTTTTTATAATTTTGTTATTATTAAGCTTTTATGAAAAAAAGTGAATTCTCTACTGATAATAAAAAATTTACTTTAGGTGATTTATTAAAAGATAAAGGTTTTACTAGTAATGAAGCTGAAATTACTAATCATTCTGACCAGTCTGTAGATGATACGATCGATTATAATGCTAAAATACGTGTTATCTATCAGAAAAAAGGCAGAGGGAATAATCCAGTAACTATTATTAATGGGTTAGAGCTCAGCAGTGATGATATCAAATTATTAGCTAAAGAATTGAAACAAAAATTAGCTGTAGGTGGATCTATAGAAAATGGGGAAATTATACTTCAAGGTGACCAGGTAGAGAAAACTATTAATGTACTTAAATCATTGGGTTACCGAAACGTTAAAAAAGGATAATTTAATTCAATAAAATATTATGAAAAAGTTTACATTTAGTATGATTTTTTTGACATTATGCCTTTTGTTGTGCAATTGTGGTAATATTAACGACAGAGATAAAAGTGAAATCAAAGAAAATATACAGCAGATAGATGCTGATACTGCTAATGCTAGTGCTATAAAGTCTGCAGAGGAATTTTTTTCTGATACTTTAAACATAGACAGTTTATAATAAAGATGAAATTACAAAATAGTGAAAATAAAATTAAATCCTATTACAGATAAATTACCTCATAGACACGCCAAGGTATTTTTACCACCTGAGAGTTTAGTATATACAGGTCTACTGCATGAAGAAATAAAAATTGATGTCATTCAATATGACATAGACAGCTATACAGAAAATATAATCACTAAGGTGGATGATTTGAAACAATTTAATTTCAAAAATAAAACCACTTGGATACAGATCTATGGATTACACGACGAATCAGTCGTTAAAAAAATTGGAGATTTATTTAATATTCATAATTTAGTTTTAGAAGATATTCTAAATATTTATCAACGTCCTAAACTCGAAGATTATGATAATTACTTATTTTTAGTAGTTAAAGCTTTTTTCTCTAATGATGAAAGTATAGATATATCGCATAGACAGATTAGTTGCATATTAAGTGACAATATTTTAATTAGTTTTTTAGAAAAACAAACTAATTTTTTTGACCCTCTTAAAGAAAATATTAAAAGTAATCGCAGTAATATTAGAACCAAAAAGCCAGATTTTTTATTATATAATTTCTTAGATTTAATCATAGATAGCTACTTTATAATATTGCAAGAAATAGAGGAAAAATTAGGAAATATAGAAGACAATTTATTAGAGGTAAATAATAACGAGCTAACAAATCAATTACATGAATTGAGGACAAATATTTCTATGCTACATAGATATATATTCCCTGTTGTAGAAATCACAAAAAATATTGAAACTTCTAATTCAAAATTTATCAACGATACAGCTTTTTACTACAGAGATCTATACGATCATAGTTATAGAATTGTAGAAAGTTTAGAAAATTATCGTGACATGACATTTAATTTACTACAAATTTATCTATCAGAGGTCAGTACACGTATGAATGAGATTATGAAAATGCTAACTATTATTGCCACCATTTTTATTCCACTTACTTTTATAGTTGGAGTGTATGGGATGAATTTCAAATATATGCCCGAGCTAGAATACAGATATGGTTATTTCATTGTGTGGGGAGTTATGATTGTGATTGTCCTTTTGTTAATATTTTATTTTAAACGAAAAAAATGGTTATAAAATTTTTTTATGTAGTAATTTTTCATTTTCTAAAAAAGCATCTAAATAGTCACCTTTTTCTACCTTGCCTATGCCTTTTGGCGTACCTGTAAAGATCACATCACCAGTTTTCAATGTTATATATTGAGATATATAGTGTATTATTTCATCAAAGAAAAATATCATATCTCCACTGCAACCACTTTGTACTAAAACATCATTTTTTTGTAAAGAAAAATGAATATTTTTCAGATCAGCAAAATTAGTAATCGGAATGAAAGTCCCCATAGGAGCAGAAAAATCAAAAGCTTTTGATATTTCCCATGGTAGCCCTTGCTCAATGCATTTACGTTGTATATCTCGTGCTGTGAAATCTATGCCTACAGTTATGCTGTCTATGAAATCTAATGCATATTTTTTAGGAATAGTTTTCCCTACTTTTCCTATTTTGATAACTAATTCTACTTCATAATGAATTTCATTAGAAAAATCAGGTAAAAAAAATGGTTGATTTTTTTTGCATAATGCATTCTCCTGTTTCATAAAAAATATTGGCTCTTTAGGAATATCATTATTTAGCTCAGATATATGGTCTAGGTAATTCCTACCAATACAAATGATTTTCATGGTTAAAAAATTTTAAGACAAAGATAAAAAAATATGGTTATATAACGTTTTGTATGGGTTATAGAATTTGGGTAAAGAAAATATAAAGTGGAGAAGTTATAGAATTTAATGAAGCTTTAGCTACTAATCCAGAATTAATAAACAGAATTAATAAACAAAGACACATATGAAGAGTGTGAGCTAGACCATTTATTATCTGCAGATGATTATAAAGCTGCGATAATGTATCAATAAATTGTAACAATTTAATAAAAATTACGTATATATTAAAAAAAGGATTTATTATGGAAACTAAAAAAAATCCAAAAAAAAATTTAAATCGTCAAAGGACATTGTTTTTACAGATAGGTTTAATTTTTGCTTTAACTGTAGTATTGGTAGCTTTCGAATGGAAAACTTATGAGAAAAGTGAAATTACTTTAGTTAGTAGTGGTGCAGTTCAGATAGATGAAGAAATGGTACAAATCACACAACAAGAAAAGCCTCTAGACCCCCCTAAACCAGTATCACCAACTACATTTGAAATAACCGATGACACTGTAGCAATAGAAGATGAGATCAATATTGATATAGAACTAAGAATTGATCAGCCTGCCCCAGAATATGTGCCTGTAATACCGGAAGTAGTACCAGAGCCTATAGAAGATGAAATTTTTACTTTTGTCGAAGAATATCCAGAATTCCCTGGTGGAGACAGGGCTCTAAGGGAATTTATTTTGAATAATATACAATATCCCGAAGTAGCACGTAGAAGTGATATTATTGGTACTGTTTATGTACAATTTGTTGTTGAAAAAGATGGTAGTATTAGTGATGTTAAAGTTGTTAGAGGTATTGGTGGTGGCTGTGATGAAGAAGCTGTTAGAGTAGTAAAATCTATGCCTAAATGGGAACCAGGTAAACAAAGAGGGGTACCTGTGCGTGTATATTTCACTTTACCTATTGAGTTTAAACTTATTACCTATTGAGTTTAAACTTATTATGTAAAATGTTTTAATTTGATAATAAATAAAAAAGGTTCACATATGTGAACCTTTTTTATTGTAATCTTTCATTAGTTCCTATTAAATATTTTCATTTTTACTATTATAGTTTAATTCCTGATATTTAGCATCTCCAAAGGCTAAAATAGGATAAAAGATAAATGGTAAAAATAATAAACCAATTGTAAAGCCAGCACCTTTGCCAAAAGATAAAGATAATTGATGTGTTATTATTATAGTAATAACGATATTTACAACAGGTATTATCATCAAAAAAATCCACCACAAAGGTTTCTTGACAATTTCTAAATATACTATTAAATTATAAATGGGAATTATAGCTGCCCATCCTGGCTTATTTGCTTTTTGAAATACTATCCATAATGAAATAATTAACAAAGCTGCTACTATTAATTGTACAAATAAACTTGTACCAGTAAATAAGCCGTAAAAAAAATTGTATTCATCCATAATTATATTTTTTTTATGTTTCAGTAAAATTAAATAAAATTTTTAAAATAAAAATATCTTTTTTTAAAATATTATATTAATAATCAATATATTAATAAAAACTTGGATTCATTACTTTTTGTACGGGCAATCAAAATCTGGATAAATAAAATATGAAGTATATTTTATAACTAAAAAATTTAGAAAGTAATAATGCGTAACAACTACCTTTCTTCTTAATTACTTTTAGAAATAGATGTTTGGTAAGAAAAAGGGGAATGTGTGTAACTAATATATTGTTATACTTAACTATTGTTATTTATATCTCTGTTTCATTAAATTCCAATACTTGTCCCACGCCCATCTGTCGTGCGATGACAGGTTTAATAATCTGCCAATATCAGGATATATCTTATCTTTTAGATACTTATTCATCACTACGAACCACATCAAATAGCTCTGTAAGTACTTCGTAGCTACTCCGTGAAATCTACTCAACCATTTTTTAAAATTGTCTATCTTGCTCTCTATTATTTCTACACTGTATAGACCTCGTTTTATCTGCTTTTTGTTTACTATTACTTTTTTACTCTTAATGTCTTTTACCGCCTTTTTGAATTCCTTTTTAGGCTTTACGCATAGTAGATTATTCTCTGATATTCTATTCTTTAACTCTTCTTTCAATTGTTCATTCTTAACTTTTTTATCTCCTACATGTTTGAAAAGTAAATTACCTTCTCTATCTGTTACTACCAATACTGCTACTTTGGGATGTCGCTTCTTTTTTGCTTTTTCATATTCTTCTCTGTCTTTATATTTTCTTCCTTTTTCTGAATAATTCATTAGCAATTCATCAGCTTCCACTATTCCAGAAAAGCTAATACCACCTTCTAAAGATCTCAAGGCTGATAATATTCTATGTCTCCATCTAAAACTTGTTTTTAAGCAAATACCCACCTCATCAGCACAAGCACGCAGACTTTTACCCTCAAGCATACATCTCATGTAATCGAGCATTAGAGGATATTTTCGCATGCGATAGACAAAGGTACGGGCTGTTTCACTAAATTGATATCGGCAGTTTTTGCATCTATATATTTGTCTACCTTTACGTTTACCAGCTTTGATAACGTTTTCACTTCTGCAATTTGGGCAAATGGCAGCTGTAGATTGGATTTTTAGCTTTTGATAATCAACTACTGTAGCATGATCATCCACCAGAAATTGGTATAGCTGATCTAAATAATCACGCTTGCGATCCTTTGGCAGAGAAAGGTATTCTTTTGAATTTTCTAGTAATTTTTCCATAATAAAAAATTTTGACAAAAATAATAAAAAATATTAATATTATATATATTGTTAAGTATAACATAAATTATGTTTCATTACCTTTGCTCACACTCTGATAAAACTTTGTTTTACCTATTATCAATCTTCATAAAGTCTTACCTATCATCTTTCACCATAACGTAACCTGTATCTAGTGTCGCTTTAAAAAATAGATTTATAAGGAACTAACTTAATTTATTTTGTGAAGAAACTCTCTTTAACTTTATCCAAAATATATCTTATAAAATTTAAAAAATTATTTGATAGTTTATTGATGTAAAAATTTTAATTTTGTACAAATAATGCGTCGAAATGAATGAAATAGAAAAATTAATAAAAATTAGTTATGAAATTAGGAAAGATGTTATTAATATGCTTGCTAAAGCTGGCAGTGGACATTTAGGTGGATCGCTAGGAATGGCAGATATTTTTACGGTATTATATTTTAATGAATTAAAGCATGACCCATTACAACCCAATTGGGAGCAACGAGATAGAGTGATAGTCTCTAATGGACATATAGCACCAGTGTGGTATGCCACTTTATCTAATGCTGGATATTTTAGCAAAAAAGAATTATTTTCATTACGTCAATTTGGTAGCAGGCTACAAGGCCATCCTAGTAGATTAAATGGATTACCAGGCATTGAATCGTCAAGTGGTTCACTGGGGCAAGGCCTTTCTGTAGCTGTTGGTATGGCATTAGCTGCAAAATTTCTTAAGAATAATTATCGCATTTTTTGTTTAATGGGAGATGGAGAACTGCAAGAAGGTAATGTATGGGAAGCTTTTATGTCTGCTGGACATTACAAATTAGCTAATTTATTAGCAATAGTAGATAGAAATAGATTGCAAATCGATGGCAATACAGAGGAAGTAATGTCTCTAGAACCTCTGAAAAATAAAATTGTCGCCTTCAATTGGAATGTTTTAGAATGTGATGGTAACAATATCAAAGATATTTTACGTTGTTTTAAATCTGTTAGTTGGTCACAAAAGCCTACTTGTATAATTGCTAATACTGTCATGGGTAAAGGTGTTAAATCAATTGAAAACAATCATTTATGGCATGGCAAAGCTCCTAATGACGAGGAAGCTTTTAATTTTTTAATTGAATTACAAGATTATTATACAAATTTTTTAGTTAATAATTAATTAATATTTTGTTAACTAATTATTATTAACTTATTTTGCAAAAAATTAAAAATTAAACATTTATGAATTGGGAACATCTAAGTAATAATATAGACGAAATAATAAAAAATAATGTTGTAACTAATGATATTGCTTATGAATTGATTAGTTTTATAGACTTAACAACATTAGAAGGCACAGATAATAATAATGTAGTCAAACAGTTGATAGATCAAGCTAAAGATAGTTATCTAAAAACTAGTGGCAAAGGAGTAGCTGCTGTATGTGTATATCCTAATTTTGCAGGTTTTGCTTCTAATGAACTTAAAAATACCAATATTAGATTGGCATGCGTAGCTGGTGCCTTCCCTAGTGGACAATCTCCACTACATATAAGAATCGCCGAAGTAGAGCATGCTGTAGCTCATGGTGCACAAGAAATAGATATGGTCATTTCCAGAGGTGCCGCATTATCTGGTAATCTGGATTATGTAAAACATGAAATAGCTTTGCATAAAAATGCATGTGGTGATGCACATCTGAAAGTAATATTGGAGACTGGAGAATTGAAAGACCCAGATCTTATCTATAATGTAAGCATGATAGCAATGGAAAATGGTGCTGATTTTATTAAAACATCTACAGGTAAAATATCTCCTGCAGCTACTTTAGAGGCTGCTTTTGTAATGTGTTACGCTATAAGAGAATATTATGCACTCACTGGTAAAAAAATTGGCTTTAAGCCTGCTGGGGGCATTAGAGAACCACAAGAAGCTTATAATTATTATCTAATTGTAAAAAATATTTTAGGAATAGATTGGCTAAATCCTAATCTATTTCGCATAGGAGCTAGTAAATTATTAACAAATTTATATAATATCTTAGCAATATGAATGCCGATAAATTAATCAAAGACCTTAATGGCCTGGGTATAATGCCTAGTAAAGTACATCATAATTTATCTTATGAAGAATTATTCAAATATGAAACTAGTCCAGAGCTGAAAGATTATGCAAAAGTTTTTGTAACTAAATCTGGCGCAGTAGCCGTAGATACTGGAATATTTACTGGACGTTCACCTAAAGACAAATACATAGTCTATGACGATACTACTAAGGATACAGTGTGGTGGAAAAATGAAATGAATAAAAATAGTGATAACAAGCCTATGTCTACTGAGGTTTGGACAGACCTGAAACAACAAGTTACAGAGTATTTGAATGGTAAAGAACTTTTTGTAATGGATGCCTTTGTGGGAGCCTCAGAAAAAAACAGATTGCCTATAAGAGTCATCACTGATATAGCATGGGCTGCACATTTTGTAAAAAATATGTTCATTGTACCTACTGAAAAAGAATTAGAAAATTTTTCACCTGAGTTTATAATGCTTCATGCACCTAGAGTTACTAATAAAAGATGGCAAGAGCATAAATTAAATAGTGATGTTTTTGTAACTTTTAATTTCACAGAAAATATGGCTCTGGTAGGTGGTACATGGTATGGTGGCGAGATAAAAAAAGGTTTTTTCTCAGTGATGAATTATTTTTTACCACTGAAAAATATAGCTTCTATGCATTGCTCTGCTAATATGGGCAAAAACGGCGACACTGCAATATTTTTTGGGCTATCTGGAACAGGTAAAACCACCTTATCAGCTGATCCCGAGAGATTCCTTATTGGTGATGATGAACATGGTTGGGACGAGGATGGAGTTTTTAATTTCGAAGGTGGTTGCTATGCTAAATGTATTAATCTAGATCCCAAAAAAGAACCACAGATTTATAGTGCAATTCGTAGAAATACAATTTTAGAAAATGTAGTTTATGATCCTCAAACTGGTGAGATAGATTATGCGGATGCTTCTAAGACTGAAAATACTAGAGCTTCTTATCCTCTCTCTCACATACCAAATGCAGTAATACCTTCTGCGGGGCCACATCCACAAAACATAATTTTTTTAACAGCTGATGCCTTTGGTGTACTGCCTCCAGTAGCAGTATTGAGTCCAGATGAAGCAATGTATTATTTCATAAGTGGTTATACAGCTAAACTAGCCGGTACAGAGCGTGGTATCATTGAGCCTGTACCTACATTTTCTGCTGCCTTTGGTGCTGCTTTTCTTACTTTGCCACCCATCGTTTATGCTAGATTATTAGCAAAAAAGATGCAAAAACATAATGCTCATGCTTATTTAGTGAATACAGGATGGATAGGTGGACCATACGGTGTAGGTAAACGCATAGATATTGATGTTTCTAGAAAAATTATTCATGCTATTTTAGATGGTTCTATCTTGAAAACACAATATCAAACTATGCCTTTCTTTAATCTAAAATTACCTCAACATCTCGAAGGTATTAATGATGATATTTTGAATCCACGAAATACATGGCGAGATAAATCTGCTTATGATAATCAGGCTCAGAAGTTAGCACAGTCTTTCGTTGACAATTTCCTAAGATTTGCTGCTGATGCAGAAACTAGTAGATTAGTAAATTTCGGACCTAAATTATAAAACTATAGATTCAAATATTCTAATGAATATTTTATAAATTCATCTGTATTATCTACTTGTACCCAATGGCCAGCATTAGATACAGTTTTAATATATGCTTGTGGGAAATAATTATATATTTTTTCATAATGCCGTGGTAGAATATGATTACTTTTTTCGCCACGTAGGAAAAGGACTGGTTTAGTAAATTTTTTATGTAAAATAGGAAAATCTGCTAATAGATTTATATTTTTAATTAAAGCTTCTAAATTGATTTTCCATTCATATTTTCTTTGACTATTTAATTTAATATTTTTCATTACTAAATCCACCTCTCTGAAATTTGGTACTTTATCTTTTATGAAGTTTTTGATTTCATCACGACTTTTAAATTCATTCATTGGAATAGATGCCAAAATATTTAGTAATTTATAATTCGCATCGGTAATGTATCTATCTGGCGCAATATCAATTATAATTAACTTGTCCACAATATCTGGATGATTAAGTGCAATTAACATTGCTAATTTACCACCCATGCTATGACCAATTATAGATATTTGCTCGAAATGTAAATAATTTATTAACTGTAGGATATCTTCAGCCATATCCCCATAAGCCATAGAATCATTATGAAAAGAATTACCGTGATTTCTTAAATCTGGTATTAATATATTATAATATTCTGCAAAAATTTGTCCTTGTGGTAACCAATTATCTGCACAACCTAATAATCCATGTAGAATCAATAAATATTTATTACTATTATTTTTTGCTTTGATATATTTATAACTAAGCAAAGGACTATTATTGCTTTCGAAAGAATTTGGCATTTTTCTAATTTAAATAATCCATTGATGTAAATAAAAATTAATAACCGAGTTCGTTTAAATACATTTGAATTGTATTTTCAAGTCCGAAATATAGAGCATCACTAATGAGAGCGTGTCCTATACTAACTTCAAGTAAATTAGGTACATTTTGTGAAAAAAATTTCAAATTTTCCAGATTTAGATCATGTCCAGCATTGACGCCAAGCCCCACCTCTACAGCTGCTTTTGCAGCATTTACAAAGGGCTTAATAGCCTCATCTCTATCCACATCATAGTACTTAGCATAGGGTTCAGTATAAAGCTCTATTCTATCAGTACCTGTTTTAGCAGCATTTTTAATGTTATCTATATCAGTATCAACAAAAATCGAAGTTCTGATACCTAACTTTTTCAAATCATAGATGACTTTTGAGAGAAAATCGAAATATTTAAAACAGTCCCATCCCTCATTACTAGTGAGTGCATCAGGAGGATCTGGTACCAGTGTTACCTGAGTTGGCTTCACATCATTTACTAAATTAAGAAATCTATCACTAGGGTATCCTTCAATATTAAACTCAATAGATATATTTTGCTTGATAGAATATACATCACTATATTTGATGTGTCGTTCATCTGGCCTAGGATGTACAGTTAGACCATGAGCGCCGAAGCGTTGTACATTGATAGCAGCTAGAGTAACGTTTGGTCTATTACCACCACGAGCATTACGAATTGTAGCTATTTTATTAATATTAACACTTAATTTAGTCATAATAGTAATTTTTTACAAAATTACAAGTATAAACTGAAAATAAAAAATAAGGGACTAATATTAACGAAAATAAGAAATAATAGTTTAAGGACAAATTTCAACATAAATATTTGAGGATGGACCATCGCCACAATCATTATAAGGAGTTACAGTTACAAAACCGCTATTATTATTAGCTGTTACATTAATAACATTTGTATTTTGTCCGCTATTAATTATCCAACCAGTTGGTACTGACCAATTATATATAAAACCTTCATCTGTGACACTATATACTGCATTATTATTTACTGTATATGAGCTAACGCTTATATTATCAAACCAAACATAAAAAGTTTTGGAATCATTATATCCACAAGAAGGTTCAATGTAAAATAAGATATTTGATTTATTTACTATATTTGAAATATCAAATAAAACTTCTACATGAGCACAGGAACGTTCTTCAGAAAATTTAAATCCTTTACCATTAACTCCAGCATCATATGTATGGTCAACATTGTCAATTTTTACAGAAATAACATTATGTTTGTAAGCATTGTCTGCCCACATATAGAATCTGCACCAGTCATTTGGATGTGTATCAAAATAAGAATGAGATACATCAAAAGATAGACTTATAGTGTCCAAACTATTGCAATTAAGCTCAGGAAGACGAACGAAATTACCCCAATAGTTATTCCAACTACCAGAATAACCTATACTTCCAGGAGGACACCCATTAATAGAATTATAACTTATAGGTGTATTATAAGATGGAGCAAACCAAACAGTAGTAGGTGCAGACGTACCATGAACAAGTACGTCAGAATTAAATTCTTCTGTTGAAATAATAGAGTAAGAATTACATAAAACTGTAGGTCCATTAATATTTGATGGTTGTGATGGTAATGTATTAACATAAATTTGTATACTATCCTCATCAATACACCCATTATTAGTACCAGAAACATAATAAATGCTAGTAGCTGATGGCGAAACTAAAATAAAATTATTGGTATCACCAGTACTCCATAAATAACTATTAGCACTACTAGCAGATAATATTGCGCTATCTCCTTCACATATTGTATCTAAGTTAGTAGAAACAGTAATATTAAAAATGGAGCATGGATCACACCAAAGAGGTTTCCATTGACCATTAACGAAAGTCTCAAAACAAGTTGTAGTTGTATTAAAAATCAATAATGACTGCGCAGGACTAGAGATAGCATCGCGCTGGGTAGTAGTCATACGTGGAATGAGGAGTCCACCAGTAGTGGATTTGATATCTAGTATGGCAGAAGCATCAGGAGTAAATAAGGTATCCCCTATACCTACGTTTTGTGCTTGCATTTGCACAGTCATCAGCATCATTAAGCTGATGATCATTACTAAAAATTTAAGGTTTTTCATATCGTTATATTTTTTAAATTTTACAAGCTTACATTATTTTTTTTAAATAAACAAATTATTTGTCTTAATTTTTATTTTTATTGTTTATCATTTATTTTTTAGGTTCTATAAAGTATTATATGTGTAAATGTAAATTTTTACAATTTTATTTATGAAAACTAGGACTTTTATTTTCTTACAAATATAAAACTTTATTTTTAAACTATAATGGATTTTCTTTAAAAATTTTCGGATTAATTTCGTACCATTTTTCAATAGCATTAAAAAATGTTTTCACATTATGCTCACAGCTAAAACCATTAACTTAACAATGTGACAATGTGGTGATACTTTACAGAAAATAAAAAATAAGGGACTAATATTAACGAAAATAAGAAATAATAGTTTTATGACAAATTTCAACATAAATATTTGATGATTGACCATCGCCACAATCATTATAAGGAGTTACAGTTACAAAACCGCTATTATAATTAGCTGTTACATCAATAACATTTGTATTTTGTCCGCTATTAAATATCCAACCAGATGGTACAGACCAATTATATATAAAAAATTTTATTAAGAGCAATGTTATATTATCTTTTAAATAATAAAATATTTAAAGCATAATATTAAAATGTTATTTACAGCCAGCTCTCATCTCCCACTTAAACATTAAATTATAAATTGACAGTGTTTATCAATTAACTATTTCTAATTTATAATCCTTTATCCTACCTATCTTGGCATCTTTATTAGCTTTTGCATTACCTATACTCTCAAAATTACAATTACAGACTGTACCTATATAATCTAAATGTGTGATACAATTTTTGTAGTTGGCACCATATTCACTTATCAACTCATTTAAAAAATTTATTGTCTCAAAAGCATAGAAAGCATATAAAGATGGAAAAGTATTGTATGTTTTTATAAATTCATTAATAAATTGATTTATTTCAATATTATTTTTGTCAATATAGCAATTATTAAACATTATATATGGAGATATTTTATTTAAAAAATAAAAATCCAAATTATCAAAATATAGCCACGAAGATGGACAGAAAAATGTTAGAAAATCCAAATTTGTAATTGATGTTCCTAAATGTCTAACTATATTACCAGCTGTAGGTTCATCAATTGTTAAAGCTATTACTACTGCCTGGTTCGTTATTTTCGTGGGTAGTGATGAAATAGTATTAGAAAAGATTACATTTTTAAAACCATATTTATTTATTAAAATATTTTTTAAATATTGGGCATTATATCTCTCTATAGAATCTGAAGTGTGATAAATATATACAGGTATTTCTGTGTTTATACTTTTAGAAATATATTCAGCTACTTTGTTTAATTCTTCAGTGATATTTGATAAAAATTGCACTTCTGGTAACATAGTATCTACATTTAATTTTTGTAAATAATGTATCCAAAGATATTTTTCAGAAATTAATGGTAATGTAAAAGGTAAAAAGTCTTCATCTAATGGACCTAGTACTATATCTACGTCTTGCCAATTAATTTTTGAAACATTTTTGTCAAATTCTTTTTTATTTTTCCCTTGTGGAATTGGTATTATATTAAAAGAAGTTACATAATCATTTTGCATGTTTTCCAGCAATAATAATGCTTCATAAAATTGAATATAGTCAAATCCACTAATGTAATTGACTGCAATATTAGAATTTGATGTTAGCATATCAGGTGTAACCTCATCTATAGCAGGTACAAAAGCAGCAATAGTAACATCTAAGGGCATGCGTCCTTTTTTGCATTTACTTACTGCTGTATTTTCTACTGGTTGTTTTATAATCAACTGTTGTCCAGTTTTTACGAAATATGATGGTAGTTGATTCCATTTAACTATGCTATCTACAGAGGTATTAAAGTTTTTTGCAATGAAATATAAAGTTTCTCCTTCTTTAACTTCATAATTAATATTTTTTGAGCTATCAATTTTATTCTCTTGTATTTTAACTATAGGAGATGTAGTGTCAACCTTTTTGGGATTTATACCTACAATTATAGTATCATTAATTTTTAATATGCCAGATGATAAAATTTTTGCATTCCAATTGCGTAAATCTTCTATATCTACATTATATTGATTACTAATGCTATATAATGTTTCTTTAGGTTTCACAATATGATAAATGGTATCATATGAAACTCTATATTCAGCAATTTCTGATTTAGAAATAGGAATTTTTAACTTATCATCAGGTTTTATTTTTTCTTTAGCCCATTCATTATATGCATAAATATCATCTATACTTACTTTATATGTTTTAGCAATTGAATATATAGTTTGTCCTCGTTCTACAGTGTGAACATAAAATTTCATTCCTTTTTCTTCGATAACTTCATTGCTAATAGAAATTTGCTGTGCATTTAAAATGAAAACATTGGATACAAAAAAAATTAATATACAAAATGCTTGACTGATATTTTTCATAATTAATATAAAATAATTTTTTACAAATTTAATGAAATTTTGTATAATAATGATGTTATTAACTTATCTCATAATAAATTTAAAAGGGTTCAAAAAATTTTGAACCCTTTTAAATCAAAAAATAAATTATAGAAAAAACTAAGAAATGTCGTCAGAAGTCTTCAAGATATCCCAGGCAAAAGCTTTAATACCAGCTTCTTCATTTATTTTATCAATTTTATTAATAGCAGTCATCACATTATCTAGTTGATCATCTGGTATCACTGTTAAAATAGCTGAGTTGAGTTCTGGCCAAGTATGAGTACCTAATCTAGGCTCTCCTACATTACCTTTTCCCTTAACAGTATCTAGCATAGTATAAGCATTCACTCCTAAACGTTCTAAAATATATTTTATTTGTTCAGACACAGACTGATTATAAATTAAAAGTACAGCTTTCATGATTTATTATTTTTGTTGTTAAATAAAATTTTATCTACGAAACCGAATTGTTTTCTCATACGCATCAATTCTTTTCTCCTACTACCAGAGCGAATAAAGGTATAATAAGCTGTAGGTACTACTATTAAAGATAAAATAGTTGAGAAAACAAGACCACCTATAACAGCTATACCAATAGGAGCCCACAATTCACTACCTTCTCCCGTGCTTAGAGCCATAGGTAGCATACCAAGGAAAGTTGTAGAAGCTGTCATTAAAATTGGACGTAGACGAGATCTACCTGCTTGTACGACAGCATCATGCAAACGTAGTCCCCTATCACGTAGTAAATTTGTAAAATCTACCAAAATAATACTATTCTTCACCGCTATACCTATTAGCATAACTCCACCTAACAAAGCATTCACACTTAAGGTTTTTCCAGTTATTAGCAAGGCTAAAATCACACCAGAAAGAGCAAAAGGAATAGATAGAATAATAAGTAAAGGCATTGTCAATGATTCAAATTGTGCTGCCATAGAAATATAAACAAGCAAAATAGAAACAAATAATAGCAATATAAGATCTCTAAAAGATTCCATTTGATCCTCATAACGACCACCCACATTAATATCTACACCACTAGGCAAATCAATATTTCTAGTTAGTTGCTGAATGGAAGCTCCTAGCTCACCCAAAGAAATATTTTCTGGTTTGGCTGACACAGTAATAACTCTTTGTTTATTTTCATGTTCAATTTCTGGTGGTGTAGATTCCTCTACAATATCAGCAATTTCAGATAAACTAACTTTAGCGCCAGTAGGTGTAGAAATCATAAGATTTTTAAACAATTCAATGTCATTTCTAGCTCTATCATTTAACCTCACTATTACATCATATTCATTACCTTCTTCACGATATTTAGAAGCAGTATAACCAGTAATGTAATTTCTTAAAGTATTGCTAACAGTAGCCGAAGTAAGACCTAATCTAGCTAATTTTTCTCTATCAAAATAAACTTTAAACGTAGGTTGATCATTTTTCCTAGTAATAATGACATCTCGTGCACCAGGTATTTGACTAATTTCATCTTTTAGAATGTTTGCTACTTTCATAGTGCTATCGAGATCTTGTCCAAAAATTTGAACTTCTACATTATTACTCATCATAGCACTAGCACCACCACCAGCATTAATATCGTATTTAATAACTTCGGGCATAGTATCTAAAACCTTACGAAAATCTTCAGCTATTTCAAAAACTGTCCTTTCACGTTCTTCTCTATCAACAAGTCTCAAAGTCATAACTACTTCATTACTTCCTTGAGAACTTGCCATTCCAGATATAGATGCATCATCAGAGGTACCAGCAGAGAACGACATAATATATTTTTCTGGATAACGCTCATTGACTATTTTCTCTAGCTTAGAAATAAATTGTTCTGTTTTCTCGAGTTTCAATCCAGTTTGCAAATGAATATTAGCATTTACGACACCTTGATCTGCTTGTGGTAAAAATTCTGTACCGAGTAAAGGAAATAATGCCATAGTACCTACAAATAATACAAAAGCAAGAATTAAAGTAGTTTTTTTATATTTTAAGACGTAAGTAAGAAGTTTTTGATATGTATTATCTAACCAATCTAGAGCTTTACCCATAGTAGATGCCCATATTTTATAGCCTTTATCTTTCCTTTTATTATCGTTATCATCATCAGAGCCATAAATATTTCTTCCTTTTAGCATATGTGCAGCCATCATAGGAGTAATAGAAATAGCAGCTAACATAGAAACAAAAATAGTAATAGAAACTATCCACCCTAAACTTCTAAAAATTGTTCCAGTGAGACCAGAGAGCATTGTAAGAGGTAAAAATACAACTATGATAACTAAAGTAGACGCTATTACAGCAGTCCATACCTCATTAGTACCCGCTATTGATGCATCTCTTGGTGTACTACCCCTCTCAATATGCTTAGTAATATTTTCTAAAACGACAATAGCATCATCTACTACCATACCAATAGCTATTGTTATTGCTGATAAAGAAATAACATTCAATGTATCATTAGCTAAAAACAGATAAATAAATCCAGATATTAATGCTATAGGAATGGTAACAAGTATCACTATAGAAGACCTCCATCTACCAAAGAAAAGTAAAACTATTAGAGAGACAAAAATAAATGCATAAATGATGGTTTCTGCTAAATTATTAACAGAATTAAGAATATTTTCAGATGAATCATAAATAGGGTACATCTTAACATCAGAAGGCATTTTTTGCATAATGTTATCCAGTTCTTGCCTTGTTTTATTAGCAACCTGCACAGTATTGGCATCAGATTGTTTCATTATCAACAATCTTACACCTTGTCTTCCATTAACACTTTCATAAACTGTTTTATCTTTTAAACTATCCCTAATAACAGCTATATCACCAAATTTAACTACTCGCCCATTTTGGAAACCTATAACAATATCTTTTATTTGATCACTAGAACTAAATTCTCCCTCGGCAGTTACTTTATATTCCATATCTGTAGTTTTTATAGTACCGACAGGAATGTTTAGATTTTCTGCTTGAATAATTCTAGCTAATTGATCTAAAGTAATATTATAAGCTTCTAATTTTTTAGGGTCTATTTCAGCATAAACAACTCTCTCTGGAGCTCCTCCTACCATTACAGAAGCCACTCCATTGATGCGATTGAGATTATTTACTACATTATCTTCTAATAATTTACCTAATCCAGGATAATTTTGTTGTGCCTCAACACCATAAATCATAATAGGCATTTGAGAAGTAGAAAATTTGAATACAGAGGGACGTTCTACCTCATCAGGTAAAACATTCATAGCCATATCAATAAAATTTCTAACATCGTTGGCAGCTTCATTAAGATCAGTACCATATTGTAGTACAACAGTAATGATAGATAAATTATCTCTTGATTGAGATGTTATTCTATCTAAATCGTTTATACCACTGAGCCTATCCTCAAGAGGCTTGGTTATTTTTTCTTCTACATTTTCAGCATCAGCTCCTGGATATACAGTTACTACAGTAATAGCTGGTAATTCTATATCTGGGAAAAAATCTACAGCTAAGTTTATTATAGAATAAATACCAAATACAATGATAGCTAAAAAAATCATTGTAGTCGTTACAGGCTTTGATACCGCAGTTTCGTAAATTTTCATATTATAATTCTTTTATAAAATTTATTAATTATTTACTAATTTTATTTTTGCACCATCATATAATTTATCTTGACCTACTACTACTATCATGTCCCCTTCTTTAATATTTGGAGAAATTATTTCAGTATAGTTTTCAAAAATCCTACCTCTTTCTACAAATACTTGCTTGGCAATATTATCCTCAACTTTAAAGATATAAAAATTATTAGTGCCTTGCAATTTTAAAACAGCTATTGAAGGTGCAGCTAGAGCCTCGGCTGTACCCATGTCTAAGGTTACTCTAGCATACATACCTGGACGCAGTATTTCGCCTGGGTTATCAATTTTTATTTCTACTCTATATGTTCTACTAGCTGGATCAATAGTAGGGAATATTTTAGATACTTTTCCTTTAAAGGTTTTATCACCAATTGCATCTACTTTTATCTCAACAGGAGTATTTACCTTTACAACACTATAAAATCTTTCAGGGACATCTACATATGCTTTTAAGGTATTTAATTGTTGCAAAGTAATTATAGCTGCTTTACCAGTTCTAGAAGTTGGCGTACCAGAAAACAATTCACCTTCTTCGAAATATTTATCTGTAACTACACCATTAAAAGGAGCTTTCAAGAAGACATTTTCCTCTAAAAATTCTACATTATTTTTTGCAACATCATATTGTGTTTTTATTTGATCATACTGTTGTCTGGAGATAGCACCTACTTTCACTAATGAGTCCATTCTTTTATAATCTACTTGTAATTGTGCATATTGTAGCCTAGCTTGGTTATACTGAGTGGGATCCATCTGCACCAAAAGTTGTCCTGCTTTCACATGATCACCTACATCCACAGTAATGCTCATTATTCTTCCTGGTGAGGCTGGGGCCAAATCCACTTTATCCCATGCTTCCAAATTAGCTGTATATTCTAAGACATTACTAAGAGTATGTTTTTGTAATGATTCGACCTTAACAACAAGATCATTATCAGTTTGTTGTTCTTGTTTTTTTTTATTTTGGCCACAACCTGTGATGAGTATAACTCCTAGTCCCATCATGGCCAATAACATGAATTTCGTAGCTTTCATATTGATTTATTATTTTTGATTATTGTAAATTTTTTCTAATTCATATTTAGCTTGTAAAAGCTCTAAAATAGCTGCTAAATAATTGTTTTGTGCTGTTAAATAGTTAGAATTAGCCTGTGTGAGATCTAGGCTAGATGATACTCCTTGCAAATATCTGTTCTCAATATTATCGTATATACGTTTCGATAATTCTATATTTTTCTTTTGTGCGATATAGTTGTCATAGGCATTAGATAAAGTATATTTTTGCTGATTTTCTTGCATTTTTAGTTGTTCAGTAACCATATCTAGATTGACTTGAGCTTTTTGATATTGTAGTTTGGCTTTACTTATCTGAGAACCATTCTGACCACCAGCTAAAATAGGAATTGAAAGAGATAAGCCAACTACTGACGATGGGAACCATCTCAACTCATTCATTTCATTACCTTGTCCTGCTTTTGAATAATTGTAAACTGCAGCTATTGTAGGCAAAGCGTCAGCTTTTTCTTTTCTTAAATTTAAAAAAGCCATTTCTTTTTGTTTTTCAACAAGTTGATAATCAATATTCCGATAAACGTCAAATGAAGTATTTAATAAAGCTTGTACTTCAGCTTCATTTATCATTTCTGATAATGGTGTTGTTAATTGAAAAATGACATTAGTATCTAATCCTAATTGAAATCTTAGCATACTATATGAAAGATCAATATTTCTTTGTAGGGTTCTTTTAGCATTTTCTAAAGATAAAATAGTCAATTCTATTTGATCTACATCAGTAGATTGAGCTACACCCACCTCATACATAGCTTTAGTTTGTTCTTTTACTTTTGTCAGATTATTAATATTACTATCAATAATGTTTATATTTTCACTCAATATCAGCGCACTTGCATAAACAGTATTTACAGAAGCTATAACCTCTTGTTCAGTTTTTTGATATGTTTTTGTCATCATATCTTTGCTAACATTAGATAGCTGAATACCAACAATTAACGGAGCACTAAATATTACCTGTTGAACTTGTATAGCCCAGCTCATCTGATATTCCATACCGAACTGTACAGGTATATATCCTGGCTGTCCTACCATTACTCCTGGCAAAAGAACAGTAGCCAGTTCTAAGTTATCAGACCAATTAACATTACCAGTAGCTTTTGGTAAATAATTAGAAATCGTTTCCCATCTACTACGTTTAGCAATAATTGTGTCAATTGAGGCGGTTTGCATACTTTTGTTTTGTTGCAAAGCTATATTTCTAGCCTGTTCTAGAGATAATTGCATGGGAGTGTTTTGACCGGTTAAAGACACTATACCCATTAATAGGCTAAAGATAAATAAAGCTAATTTACTTTTTTTAATCATTTTCATATTTATTCTTTGTTATTCTTTCTTTCAGATATTCTCTACCTTTATCACTTAACAAAGCATTAAGATGAAAAAGGTATAATTCTCTTAAAATTTCTTGATTTGAATATTTATTTTCAAAAACTGTTTGAATATTCTCTTTGGAAAACTGGGTTATCCACCCCAAATAAAAATAACTAATAATTTCTTCATTTATCTCAGTTCTATAAAGTCCTTCTAGCTTGCCTCTGACTATGTTTTGCATTATTTTTTTTCTTATATGCTTATAACGAAAATCATCTAGTTTTATTGCCAATTGTGGATAAAATTTATTTAACTCTAACATGAAAATAGGATTAATATTTTGAGTAATATGAGCTAAATTGTCCATTATATATAATATAGCATCTACAGCTGTTGGAAAATCTTGAGGCTTTTTCTTAAAACTATTATCACATTCATTATCACTAGCAATTTTTATGATATAATCTATAATATATGATAATAATTCTTCTTTATTTTGTGCCCAAGTGTATAATGTTTTTTTAGAAACTCCAATTTCCCTAGCAATATAATCCATAGTGATATTACGTATACCGTATTGAGTAAACATTTGAGCTATCTTTGTGATATATTCAGCTGGTATTGCCATTTAAAAAATTTTTGCAAAATTATAAAAACAATTACACATAAAAAACTTTTTTATTAAAAAAAGTTTCCATAGTATACTAATTGATAAAAAAAACAAATAAAAAAATTCAATATGTAGACTTAATAAAAAGGAATTTAGATAAAAAAAGGGGTTAAATAATATTTAACCCCCTATAATTTAAAAAAATTAGAATGATTAAAATAATACCTTAACACCAAATTGATGAGTACCAGAGAAAGGATCAGATAATCTATAAGCATATTCAAATGCTAAAAAGGAAGATTTATCCTTATTTAAAGGAGCTTGTATAGTAGCACCAAAAGCTGGTCCAGTATAAGCAGTTGCTCTATCATCAGTAGTTGTTATACCTTTTTCGTAGCAATATGAACTTCTCACCATAAAAATATCTTTATAATTATATTCTAATCCTAAAGAGAATTGATCACGTGAGAAAGCATTAGATATGAAAGAACCACCTACAGATAGCAAATGATTTTCTACATTTTCTTGTAGATGGAAAATATAACCTGCACTAATTAAAAGCTGAGTAGGTAATTCAAAATTTTCTGATCTATGTTCTACAGTCATAGTAACGTCATTACCAAAAACATTACCTCTAAAAGATAAGCCGTCACCAGAAAAACGCAGAGCAGGACCTATATTTCTAAGAGCTATACCAAGTCTTATATTTTCATTTGAGGAAGGTATATATTGAATACCAGCATCTATAGCTATACCAGTAGCACCCATATCAGCAATAGATTCGCTAATAATTTTAACGCTAGCACCCACATGAATTGAGCTAGAAAAAGAATGGGCAAAACTAGCAGTAATATTCAAAAAGCTAGGAGTATAATAACCTATACCACCTTCTGGTTTATCAGGAGTAGTTATCATAATGTCTCCAAAGCTCATAGTCATTAATCCAAGAGCTAGTACACTGTTTTGTTGTTTACCTATTTTAGTACTTAATCCAAAAGAATTGATAGTTACACCAGAGCCTTTAAGCCATTGTGTGTTAGCAAAACCAACATCAATTTTATTTGTAAAAGCTGCACCTGCAGGATTTAAAAATATAGCTTCGAAGCCACTTACTTGGCTCATATTAGCTAATCCCCAACCCGCACTTCTAGGAAAAGGATTTATTAATAATTCATAAGCTCCAGCTTCACCGACTCTATCTTCATTTCCAGCAAACATAATCACTGGAAGTATCATTAGGATACTTATTACAAAACTTAATTTATTTTTCTTCATAATTAATTATTTTAAACATTAAAATACATTTAAGTCAATAGGTCTGAGAGCTCCGAACCATTTAATAACTTTTTCGCCAACACCTGGAGCTTTAACATGAATAAGATATAAACCACCAGAAATTGGTATTCCAGCATGATTTTTTAAATCCCAATCTAGGAAAGTAATCTCTGGATCATCTTTAGTATATTTTCTTATTAATTGACCATTAGTAGAATAAATGCTAACAGTACATTTAGTAGGTAAATTAGTAATACGTATTCTATTATCAACTTGGTTTGTTTCGTAAGAGTTCCATGCATAGTAGGGATTAGGAACTACATTAATTAGATCTAAAGCATCTTTAGCAGTTTGTAAATCACCTTTAACTGTTACAAAATTAGCAGTGCTAAAAGAATACATCGGATAATTCCCATTTTGAGGATTTGGATTATAATTTGCAGAAGCAGGTGTAGAGTAAAATTTATCATAAGGACGTTTAACTCTAAATCTAAGCCTAACTTCATTATCTAACCAGGGTTCATTTTCTACAGAAAGAGGTATGCCTACCCACATAACATTTTCCCATACTCTATTTCTCCTTACTGGGTTATTATCATTTAATTTTGCATAAATCCATTTACCTTCATCATAAGCAGGTGGATAGTTATCAAGAGTTGGGCTATTATCACCGTTATGACCTACTATATATACGAAATGTTTTCCACCTAATATTAATTGGCCTAGATTTGTCATAATTCTACTTGTAGGATTAAAAATCATATCATTACCATTATCACCTGCCAACCAGGAATCTTCACCGAAAATGATATTCAATCTTTCACCAGTTTCAACATTAATGGCGTAACCTGGGAACCAGCCCATACCTGTTGGAAAATCATATGTGGGATCAGGATTTCCTTTTTTATCAACAGATGTAGCTTTTCTAGGAGTCATTTTAGAAGCACCACCTTGTGCTCGAGTAGGCTCATCACATGTTTCTATAACAACGCATCGCGTCCATTTATCTTTATCTGGAGTGATTACTAAATCTACACTTGCAAGATTAGATAATTTATTAAAAGAAATAAATTGCTGCATACCACCGCCAATAGGGTGATCTGCAGATTTAGAAACTAATCTGTATGGTGCCCATGTACCACCTAGAATTTTCTCATAATATTGCTGTGGATCCAACCAAATTTTACCAGGGTCATAATAATCACTTGCATCTGGATTATCTACATTATCTAAGGTACCAGAACGTATCCAATTTAATGGACTAGTACCTTCCTCATCAGGCACACCACTTAACCATCTATGAGTACTATCTTTAAATGTCATCGTTGCTTCTAAAAATCCATTAGTAGCATCATCTGTATTACCAGGATACAAGCATTGTTCTATAGTTATGGAGATACCTAAATCTAAAAATAATTGTTCGTTATTAATAGCAATAGTTTTTTGTGAATTATAAGTACCCATTAAAGAACCATCAGGATTATATACTTCTACTGTCCAACCAGCATTACCATTTTTAAGCTCAGTTTGGGTAACAGAATTATCAAATTTTAATGTATATCTAGCATCAACGACATTTAAAGGATCAACAATGTTTACATTTATAGGACCACGTCCAGCTTTATACTTTAATTCAGTAACGAAATTATTAGCGAGAATTTTATTTTCGCTTTCAGAAGTAATATCCAAAATATTAGCACCATTACCTTGACCTTCTACTCTAGTAATTTCTACACCATCCCCATAATTGGCATTAATGATAGTACCGTCATTTTCAGGTTCTACTATATGAGGTATAGCAGTATAAACTTGGATATTTTTACGTCCCATTAAATATGGTAAAGGTTGACCATCAATAGATCCTAAAGCACCTGGTATATGAGAATATTTTTTAAACTCATTATAAGCATACGCAACTGCCATAAAATAATATTTCTTATTATTTACTAATCGTTTATCACCACTAGCAAATTGATCTTCTAATATTCTAAATGAGTGTTTTAAACCTTCATTAGCGCCATTTACTTCTTCTACTGGCATCATAGCATCTAGATCTTCATTATAATAAAAATTAATTAATCTAGAGACAGAATCTTTAATATCACATTGAGCAACAAGTCTAGCTTTAGTAGCATCATGTAAATCATTAGCTGTTACAGTAGCATCTTTTAACTGAAAAATTTGATACCCTTGAAATCTATATACTGAAT
>Ga0209537_1000290_pt1 | contig 60885 bp, 65 predicted proteins | sample BioPla4DNA1_FD_187698 | JGI IMG/M metagenome (GOLD analysis project Ga0209537, IMG submission 187698) | Biogas fermentation microbial communities from Germany - Plant 4 DNA1 (SPAdes) (version 2) | ecosystem: Engineered > Bioreactor > Anaerobic > Digestate | place: Bielefeld, North... | reverse complement strand
TTTAATTAATTATTCAAACTGCGTATCGAAATTGCAATTTATAAAGCCCATATCAGCAATAGTAAAGGTAACCTTGATATTAGCGTTTAAATGTGATAAAATATTCCAAACAGATCGTTTTTGGCAAATACTCTTTGGAGGCGATACTATGGCATTCAGCTACAATAAGCTGTGGAAGTTACTTATAGACAGAAAAATGATGAAGAAAGATTTGATGTCAGCAACCGGATTGACCACTACAACCATGGCTAAGCTGGGAAAGGAACTTCCGGTTAGTATGGATGTCTTAGCACGCATATGCAAAGCACTTCAATGCAATATCGGTGATATTGTGGATTATGTGGATGAAGGCAACGAATAAATTCTGATTCAATTTGAAATGGAGGGGCTCAGCATGAGGTTATGTTTTGGATCATATTTTGCTGTTCTTGTTTCGTGCAAGGCGGTTAATGTTGATAATAAGCAGTTGTGCGAAGTACTGCTTCATTCTGTTGCCCCCAATTTTGAATTTACATTTTCCGGCCAGGAAAATGCAGACCGAGTCAGAGAAGATGCTTCATCAAAATTGCTGAGGTGTGAACAAAATCTCTCCAAAGATGTTACAGACCCAGCTCGTCATGCCAATCCGCAAGAAGTAGCGGCTTATTTCAAGGACAATGTTCTCAAATTGTTGGACAGCAATTTGTTTAAGCAGATAGTTTTGGCACTCAGGGACATTATTGCCAGTGATACCCCTGAAGAAGTCGGAAAGAAAATATATGGTATTTATGATGATACAAAAGTTGAAATGGTCAGCGGAGCAACGAAAATGGAATTGTCATCCCAAACAGAATTCAGTTTTCATACGTTTTTAGCGGGAGTCTTTCTGTATGTTGTCACCAACACTGAGAATCGAAGCGGAAAAAAGACGATCAAGTTGATTACACAAGAGTATGTTTTCTCCTTCACATCACATATTGAAGAAATAATACTCCTTGTGAATGACGGTTCTAACCGAGTCAATTTGGTTTCGGGCCTCATGGAAAACAGAACTGACGCAGAGTTTGCTGAGGATGTTGCAGGGTATGTTGTAGACAGAATTAAGCAATTGGCTCCTTTACCGAAACAGGACGATTCGTTGCTTGTAACCCTCTTGGCCGAAGCCAATGGAAAATGTTTATATTGCGGTGATTATCTTGGCATTCCCAAGCGTGGAAAGATTCCGGTAAAGAAATGTGAGATTGTCCATTTAAAGTTGTCACCTGATGAAGCGGAGAGCTATGAAAATGCGGTAGCGTTATGTGCAAATGAGTGCGCCCCCCTTGTTCCTACTATGTCGTCTGAGGAAATAAAGGACTTATTGGAGAGAAAACAACGTTGCGCAGATCTTCAAGCTTTTCTTGACAGAATATCGGGTATTAAATTCCAAAGTGAGATAGAAGCCGTTCTGCGAGAAGTTCATAAAATGAAGAATGCAAAAGGACTGGAACCGACCAACATTAAGGATTTGGTTGAGATTGAGCGCAAGATTCATGAGCCGTTTTTAAAAGACAAGATAAATGCGAGCATGGCTCGACTGTATAAGACCGTAAAGGAAACATGCTCCCGCCTTGAGCAGGAAATCGGGTTTGACACAAATATATTCGGAGAATTGATGAAATCTGCCTCCATACTACTTGAAAGCGGAATACAGCAAAAACCGGATATCGTTGATCCACAGGAATACATAATGGATCTTTTGGTTGAAAAATTATACTCGCAAGTCGGTCAAAGATATAAAGACGCTTGCGAGATTATCGTTGGATATTTAGTAAAAAGGTGTGATTTGTTCAATGAAAATGCCAAGCAAAGTTAATTCTTTCTCCGATAGCGTCATTGCCCTTTTCGCACCTATTTTGGAGAAATTAGAAGAGCGAGATATGACCCCGCACGAGCTGCTTGAAGCGACAAAAACAAAAGTATCAGAAATAAGCGTCTTTCTTGATGCCCTTGATTGCCTGTACAAGCTCGGACGGATAGAAATACCTGACGGGATGGAGGTGCTTCACTATGTTAAAGCGGATAATCTGCGATAAGTTTAAAACTCAACCGGGAGACTTCCGAGCCGGCCTTAATGTTGTCCTTGGCAGTTCGGATGGCAGTAATGCCATAGGGAAGTCCACCTTTTTGCTTGTATTGGATTTTGTATTTGGTGGGGACGATTACCCGAAATCCGCAAAAGATGTGATCGCACATGTTGATCATCATACAATCAGTTTTGTTTTTGAGTTTGATGGTTCTACATACTTTTTTTCACGAAGCACCAATCGCCCGTCGATTGTGAATCGTTGTGACAGCAAATTTCATGTCATAGAGGAAATGCCTGTGTCGAGGTATCGTGAATGGCTGTTTCACGAGTATAAGATACTTTTAAAGGGGATTTCTTTCAGAGAAATTGTTGGAAGATTTTTCAGGATTTACGGACATGGGAGCCATAACGAACGCAGGCCCTTACAAGGCGAGCGTGAACCCATGGCAACAGCGGTAGAGTACCTTATGAAGCTATTGGATAGATATGAAGATATCCAAAACCTGAAAACGGCTGAGGACAGCTACGGCATTAAGCTAAACAAGCAGGCTGAACGCTCCGTATCGGACATTACATCGGCTATTTCTGAGAACAATGAAAAGATAGCAGGGCTGGAAAAACGCAGAGAAAAACTGTGCAAACAAAACGAAGAAGCCAATCTGCGTGCTTTGGGTATCGACCCGCAACAAGCAGAGCGGCTTGCAGAAATCAAAGGAGAATTAGGAAAACTGAACCGGCGGAAAAGCCGTCTTATATCGCAGCTTAATGCTGTCCGCAACAATATGCCAGGCAATGACGGAGTGCTGGAAAAAGATTTTTCGGCTCTGCTCCGCTTTTTCCCCGATGCTAAAATTGATGCTTTTACTGACGTTGAGGCTTTTCACGCTAAGATTAACCGTTTCCTTCGTGCAGACATCGAAGCGGAGATAGCCCGGCTGACTCCGCAAATCGAATATATAGATGCCGATATTGCGGCTTATGAGAAACAAATTGAGGAGTCAGGAATTGCTAAATCACTCTCACAATCTATTTTGACTCAATATGCCCGTGTATCACGGGAGATTGAAAAGCTGCACGAAGAAAACGAGACACTAAAAAGCGAATTGGAACAAATGGAAAAGCGTAAGGAGATAGAGCATCTGTTGGCGAATCTCCGAAAACGCCAGGAGGAGGCCCTTGCTGCGGCTCAGGCGGAAGTGAATGCGGAAATGAAACGCATTAACGATATTATTACAGGAGGCGACAGGACTTCTCCTGAATTGACGCTGAATCCGGATAAAACATTTGAGTTTGAAACACCGGATGATAAGAGCGAGGGAACGGCATTCAAAAGTCTTGTAGTTTATGACTTGAGTATGTTGACATTGACTCCCGTTCCTGTGTTAATCCACGATTCAAGTATTGTTAAACGTATAGAGGATGCCGACTTTGAGCAAATACTCCGGCTATATCAGGAAAGTGCAAAAAGTGGCAAACAAATATTTATTGCGTTTGATAAAGCGGATACCTATACGCTGAATACATACAAAATGCTTGACGAGGCGGCAGTTCTTCGTTTATCTGTAGGGAACGAGCTGTTCGGTAAGTCATGGAGCCGGCAGACTGCTCCGAATTCTAAAGATGAAGTCAAGTCGGAATCAGAGAATTCGGCGAAAACCGAACAGGAAAAAGGAAAAGAATAGGAGATAAATTCATATGGCGGCTATTAATGATCTATTACGGCAAATTACCGATCCGATGCTGCGCGAGCGGCTGACGGAGGAAGTTAACCGTATCAGTAAAAACAAAAAGTTTGGTTTAGTGTTTGAAGAGCATATTCCGGAATGCACCGCGCTTTATGGGGTGCCCGTAAAATCCGGCTCTACCGTTGCCCGCAAAACCGGCAAAATGAATGAGCTCTACATAGTAAAAGAAATTGACGGTGAAACTGCTGTCTGCGAGAACAAGATTACATCCGAAATAACGACTATACCTGTATGTGAGCTTGTTTCTGTGGCACAGTTCGGCGATCCTATTTTTCCGTCACTTGAACCCATTGCTAAAGTGGAAAATGCACCGGGTGACAGCCTGTGGCACACGCTTATTGAAGCGGATAACTACCACGCTCTTCAGCTTTTGGAATACCTGTATGAGGGAAAAGTAGATTGCATATACATTGATCCTCCTTATAATACCGGAGCAAGGGATTGGAAATATAACAACGACTATGTGGACTCCAATGATGCTTACCGGCATAGCAAGTGGCTTTCTATGATGAAGAAACGACTAAAGCTTGCCCACAGGATTCTTAATCCGCAAACTGGCGTTCTTATTGTGACGATTGACGAACACGAAGTTCATCATTTAAGAACATTGTTAGAAGAGGTTTTCCCCGAAGCTCACATTCAGATGGTAACTGACGTGATTAATTATAAAGGCGTATCACAGGGTCATTTCGCTCGAGTTGAGGAGTATATTATTTATGTTTTTATGCCAATGGCAAATATCTCAAGTTGGTACGATAGAATGCTTGGCGAAAGCGATGCTTTTTCAAAAAAGGTAACATGGGCATCTTTGCTTAGACGAGGTAGCGATTCATATAGGCAAGATTCACCTAATTTATACTACCCAATATTAATTGATGAAGAAAATAGCCGTGTTGTCAAGGCTGGGGATGTTTTACCATTAGGAGAACATCCTGATTACGATGCTACTATAGATGGATATAAAGCAGCATGGCCCGTTCGAACTGATTTATCTGAAGGTCGATGGTCAATGAGCAATGACACTTTAAATCAAATGATAGAGCTTGGATATGTTTCTGTTGGAAAATTCGATGCCAAGCGAAAAACATGGCCTATTAAATATTTGTTTAAGAAGCAACGAGAACAGATTGAACGTGGAGAGATAATCATAACTGGACGTAATAATGTTACTGGAGCCGTTGATGTGGAATATGCTGGAGAGATAAATCAGCTCGTCCGAACTGTTTGGTACCGAAATTCTCATAATGCGGGAACATATGGGACTGACATGATTACAAGCTTACTCAATAAACCTAATACATTTTCTTTCCCCAAATCGCTTTATGCGGTACATGATGCGCTTGGTGTGGTTGTTAAAGATAATCCTAATGCTCTCATTGTTGACTTCTTTGCAGGAAGTGGTACGACACTTCACGCTGTGAATCTGTTGAATGCCGAAGATGGCGGCAAGCGGCGGTGCATTCTTGTTACAAACAATGAGGTTTCAGAGACTGAAGCGAAAGAGCTGAAAGCGGCAGGTTATCAACCTGGCGATCCCGAATGGGAAAAGCATGGCATTTGCCGCTCGGTCACATGGCCACGTACGGAGTACAGTATTCTCGGTAAGCGCGCCGATGGCACGGTGCTGACAGGCGAATACTTCACAAGCCAGACAACGACAAAAGAAGTTAACCGCTCTTTCTATCAGCTTGGTTTTGTTGAAAACCCTGCTGCGCTTGTACCTGCTGGCAAAAAGCAAATAGTGGCACTTATTGGAAAGGACAAGCTGCCGCAGTCGCTTGTGAAAGCTGACAGCCGTTTCATTGTGTCGGAGAAGCATAAGGTTTCGGTGTTGTTCGATCCGGAGGCCGCTGATGAATGGCTGGCCGCTCTTGAAGATCAGGAACATATTACCGATTTCTACATTGTTGCGAAAGACAGCAAAACATATAACCGGATTAAACAAAGGGTTGTGGATCTTCTTGGCACAATTACGGTGACAGAACCGCTAAAGCGCCCGATGAGCGAAGGCTTCGCCACCAACGTGGAGTATTTCAAATTAGGCTTTCTTGATAAAAACAGCGTATCGCTCGGACAGCAATTTATCGAGATACTTCCCCTGCTGTGGCTGAAAGCCGGCGCCATTGGCAAACGGCCCGAATTGGACGGCGAGGAACTGCCGGATATGCTGATTCTGCCACAGAATTCTTTTGCGGTTCTCCTGGATGAAGACTGCTACGGAAAATTTACCGAGGCCTTGCAGGAGGCAGATAGCATTGGCACGGTCTATTTCGTCACGAACTCCGAAGAAGCGTTTAGGGAAATGTCGGATGGTATAGGAATAAAACGGACCTATCAGTTATACCGAGACTATATCGATAACTTTGTAATCGGGAGCAGGAGGAATAACCTATGAGAGCGACATTATTTCCATTTCAAGAAACGGCACTTGCCGAATTGCACGAAAAGATACAGAAAGCTCATGCCTATTGGAGCGAAAAGGATCCGCAGGTTATCTCATTCACTGCTCCTACAGGCGCAGGCAAAACTATCATCATGACTGCATTATTTGAAGATATTATTTTCGGTCATGCATACGGCGTAGCGGAACCGGACTCTGTTTTTGTTTGGCTTTCGGATATGCCGGAACTTAATGAGCAGACTCGGCTGAAAATCGAAAGCAAGTCCGATAAGTTTCGTGCGCGGGATATTCGTGTTATTGACTCAACTTTTGACGCAGAGTATTTCGCTCCCGGCGGTATTTATTTTTTAAACACACAAAAGCTCGGCTCGGACAAGCTACTTACCCAGAAATCCAATCTGCGTGAGTATACGATTTGGGAAACGCTTGCAAACACCGCAAGGCGTCAGCCGAAATCCTTCTATGTCGTAATTGATGAGGCACATAGGGGTACCTTTACATCCGTACAAGCCGAGGATAAGGCGCAATCCATTATGCAAAAATTCATCAAGGGCAGTAAGGAAGATGGGCTGCCCATTATGCCGCTTGTTATCGGAGTAACCGCAACGCCGCAACGGTTCCAGAAACTTGTGGCTGATACGACGTCTACCATACAAAAGGTAGTTGTTCCCCCGGAAGAAGTGCGGAAATCCGGTTTGCTTAAGGATCGGATTATTATCCATTTCCCCGATATTGCAATCGGTGCCGATATGACAATGTTCAAAGAGGCTGTTGCCAACTGGAAGAAAAAGTGTGAACGATGGGCTGCTTACTGTGATCGCGAGGAAATCAAGAAGCCTGTCTGTCCTATTTTTGTTGTTCAGGTTGAGGACGGAAACGAGCGTGAAATCACTCAAACGGATTTGGATTCCTGTATAGCCGTTCTGGAGGAATCCCTCGGACGCAAACTGCAAGCTGGAGAAGTTGTTCATACGTTTGACAGGCATGAAATCATAAAAAGGCATGGGTTGGATATCCGCAAAGTGGATGCTTCCCGAATTGAGGAAGATGAAAATATAAAGGTCGTCTTTTTTAAGATGAATTTATCCACCGGATGGGATTGCCCGCGTGCCGAAACAATGATGTCGTTCCGCCATGCCAGTGATTATACTTATATTGCCCAATTGCTTGGACGTATGATACGTACTCCGCTTGCCCACAGAGTGGACTCTGATGCCGAACTGAACAATGTTGGTTTGTTTTTGCCGTTTTTCGATGAAAAAACAGTTAAATTGGTGGAGCAGGCCTTACAAGACAGTGAGGCGATTGTTCCTGCCGAAACCGGTTCGCATAAGGAACTCATCACATTAAAACGTAACCCGGAATTTGCCGATGTGTTCAGTGACATGAATTTGATAACTTATCGCATAGATTCGGCACGTAAGCAACCGGCACTCCGCAGGTTGATTGCACTTGCTCGCGCATTAACGCAAGACATGATTGCGCCTGAAGCACGCAAAAGCACACTGAAAAAGGTGCTGGACGAGTTTGAAAAAGAAATTGCCTTATTAAAGGAAAGCGGTAAATTTGACGAGATTTCAAAGGCTGTTACCGGATTGGCGTTAAGAACACTAACGATAGATTACGGGAGCAGCACTTCCGGAAACTCAGGCAACGCTACCGAAATCGTGGAACTCTCAGAGTTTGATATTAACAACCTGTTTGAGCGGGCAGGCAAAATACTTGGAGAAGGCCTGCACAAGGAATATTGGGTGCGGCACGCTACCGATGATGCCAGAAACGTAAAAACAGAGATTATTGTTTTGACAAGTGATAATACGGCTATGGAACGGCTCGAAATCTTTGCTGAAAGACAATTTAACGATTTATATGATACCTATAAGACATCGTTCCGTAAATTGAAAGAAGAGCGCAAGGATACCTATAAGAAATTGGCTCAATCTTCAATGACGCCAATTGCCCTTGACTGGGAGTTGCCGCCATCCATTGATTTTTTAATTGGCCAAGATGCAGTGGTTATGGAAAAGCATCTTTATATTCCGGCTGATGGCGGCGATTTTAAAGTAAGTCTCAATGACTGGGAATTAGGCGTTGTCAGGGAAGAAATGAAGGATGAAAAGGGTGCCGTGGCATGGCTTCGAAACCTTGACCGCAAAAGATGGTCGTTAGAAATTCCATATGAATCGGACGGAGTTATGACTTCTATGTTTCCGGACTTGATTATTGTTCGAGCCGATGCACATGGGTATGTTTTTGATGTGCTTGAGCCTCACGACCCCAGCCGCAAGGATAACTATCCGAAAGCGGTCGGTTTGGCGAAGTTCGCTGAGAAACACGGAGATCATTTTGGACGCATCCAGTTAATCCGTAAGGCAAAAGGTGCGGACAAGCGAGAACATTTTTACCGCTTGGATATGGGAAAGCTAAGCGTGAGGAATAGGGTGCGCGGTGTGACATCAAACGCCGAACTCGACAGAATATTTGATGAAGAAGCGGTGACTGAAGAATAACACGGTAAACCATGTAAACAACAGGAGGGTGCTGATGCCATTTACTATTGTCCGTCAGGACATCACAAAAATGAAAGTTGATGCTATTGTCAATGCCGCAAATACTGAATTGCAGATGGGCGGCGGTGTTTGCGGAGCTATATTTAAAGCTGCGGGAGCAACACAGCTTCAAGCTGCCTGTGATAAGCTGGCGCCGATCAAGACGGGAGAGGCGGTCATCACACCTGGCTTTAACCTGCCGGCGAAGTATGTCATCCATGCTGCGGGGCCTGTGTTCCGTGGCGGGAAAAGTGGAGAAGAGGAACAATTACGCTCCTGCTATTTGAACAGTCTTAAACGAGCCATGGAAAACAACTGCAGGAGCATTGCTTTTCCGCTGATTTCAAGCGGTATTTACGGTTATCCGAAGGATGAAGCCTTGCGCGTTGCCACTACCGCAATTCAAGATTTTCTTGAAGAGCATGACTTGGAGATATACCTCGCTGTGTTTGACAAAGCGGCGTTTGCAGTCAGCAAGAAGCTGCTGGGCGAAGTCGAAAGTTACATAGACGAATATTATGCAAAAAAGCATGAAGATAGGCAGCGCGGACGAAAACTGCTTGACATTGAATGTGAAGCACTGAATGCTCCGGCCCTTGATGAATCAAAGGCTGCTGTTCCTATCGCAGGGCTTGATGATTTAATCGATAATCTCGATGAATCCTTTTCCCAAACGCTCCTGAGATTAATTGACGCCAAAGGCAAGACGGATGTGGAAGTCTATAAACGCGCCAACCTTGATCGAAAGCTGTTTTCCAAAATCAGAACCGGAAAAGGTTATACACCCAGCAAACGCACGGCTATTGCTCTTGCTGTGGCCTTGGAACTTAACCTTAGGGAAACGGAGGATCTGTTGAGACGAGCAGGCTATACCCTGTCCCATAGCTACAAATTTGATGTCATTGTCGAGTATTTCATCATTAGTGGCAAATACGATATCTTTGAGATTAATGAGGTGCTGTTTCAATATGATCAGCCGCTGTTGGGAGGATAGTGAAATGAAACAGAAACTGCCTATTCCTGACCCAATCATTGACACTAAAGAAGCAAACGCCCTCGATACACTGACGGCGCGTTATAATAAGCTGATTGAGCCGAGCAAAGTTTCAAAGGCATTGAAAATGATCGGTCCGAAAGTTGGAGAAATCGTCCCCGACAAAGTTAAGTCTTTAGGGAGCGATGTGTCCTCAGCTATATCAGAACAGGAAATATACCAACAGGCTCTTGAACTGATTACTAAGGGGTTTAAATATGTTGAAGAGATGGCCGCTAAAATCTCAATTAGCGAAAAGGCGATTATATCAAAAGTAAATAAAGTAACACCAAACGCCTCTATTTCTGACCTTGAGGATATTTGTTTTGCACGTAGCTACAACATATCAAAATTGGTCTCATCATATAAAACACAAGACTTCTTTCTTGCTTTCGCAGAAGGCGGTGCAACAGGTTTTTTCGGCTTTGCTGGAATACCATTCAATTTAGTCCTGAGTACATTTATTTACTTTAGAGCCGTACAATCTATAGCAATGTATTACGGTTATGATGTAAAGAATAGCATTGAGGAATTAGTGATTTCAAGCGAAGTTTTTACAAAAGCATTAAGTCCTACTCAACAAGACATCAATAACGAATTGACAGCTACAATAAGTAAAATAATGCTAATGAGTCAAGCTTCTATGGTTAAGCAAACGGCAAAGAAGACTTGGTCTGATATGGCTTCAAAAGGCGGCATTCCTCTTCTGATGACCCAAATGAGAGCCTTGGCGTATAAAGCCGCACAAAATGCACTCGATAAAGCAGGACAAAAAGGGCTTGAAAACAGTCTATTCAGGGAAGTATTTGAACAAATCGGCAAGAGGCTGACAAAAGAGGTTATTAAAAAAGGAATCCCTTATATTTCAGCAATAATCGGCGCACTTATAGATGCAGCACAGATGAAAAAGGTCTTAGACTACGCTGATGTATTCTATCAGAAACGATTCATCTTAGAAAAAGAAAATCGCATCATGGAGATTATCGGTGAAACCGCTGTGGTTATTGATGCCGATATAATTGAAGATGAGAACGAGCAAGATTAAATTTGTCGCTTCTTAAGCGACCGGTTGATCCGCCTAAGCTGTTATCCTTAAGTCAACACAAAACTTAAGGAGGACATGGCAATGAAAAAAGGATTAACAGAGCTGGTTTTTATACTGGACAAAAGCGGCTCAATGAGTGGCTTGGAAAGCGACACAATTGGCGGCTATAATTCCATGCTCGAAAAACAAAAGGCGGTTGATGGTGAGTGCCTCATTACTACGGTGTTGTTTGACAATAACTATGAGCTGCTTCACGACCGCATTGACATCAGGGCAGTCAGCCCCATTACGGCGAAGGAGTATCAAGTCGGCGGCTCCACCGCGCTTCTTGACGCCATCGGCAGGACGATTCATAAGATCGGCAACGCACAAAAGAACACCGCCGACGAATATCGAGCTGAAAAGGTGATGTTCGTAATTATCACCGACGGTGAGGAAAACGCAAGCCGCGAATATTCCGCGGATAAGGTAAAGGCACAGATTGAGCGGCAAAAGACAAAATACGGCTGGGAGTTTATCTTTCTCGGTGCAAACATCGACGCCGTACAGACTGCGGGGCGGTTTGGAATTGCCCCGGACAGAGCGGTTGACTATCTTGCGGACAGCGAGGGTACGGAGCTGAATTTCAAGGTGATGAGCGCGGCGGTAGCGACATTCCGTGAGGCAGGCACGGTGGATGAGGCCTGTTTTGAGGAAATCCGCAAAGATGTAAAGCGCAGAGGAGGCCGGAAATAATGCTCGGAGCAATTATCGGCGACATCGTAGGCTCGGTCTATGAATGGAATAACATCAAAACAAAGGACTTCCCGCTTTTTCGTGACGATTGCTTTTTCACAGACGATACGGTTATGACCGTGGCCATCGCAGAAGCAATCAAAAAAGGCGGCAAGTCCGATGATTTCATAGATGAAATGAAAAAATGGGGCCGCCTGTACCCTGACGCAGGATATGGCGGTCGGTTTGGCAGTTGGCTCTTTTCCCAAAGCCGTAAGCCTTACAACAGTTGGGGCAATGGCTCAGCGATGAGAGTATCTCCTTGCGGCTGGGTCGTACCCCTTCAACAGTTTATCCGTGAGGGCTTCGATGAAGTAAGGGAGATTGCCAAGCGTGCAGCTCAAGTTACCCATAACCATCCGGAGGGTATAAAAGGTGCGCAGGCTGTTGCTCTCTCGATCTTCTTTATGCGTCATGGTGCGTTTCACCAAGAGATAAATCTATACAAGGGCTATCTCAAACGTGATATTGAAGCGTGGTTTGGTTATGATCTTGATAGGACACTTGATGAAATCCGACCAACCTATCGTTTCAACGAAAGCTGTCAAGAAACCGTGCCGGAAGCGATAATTGCCTTTCTTGAAAGTACGAGCTTTGAGGATGCCATTCGCAATGCAATCTCCCTCGGCGGTGACAGCGATACGCTTGCTGCAATAACCGGCAGCATTGCCGAAGCGGCCTACGGTGTACCGGAGGAAATAAAGGATAAGGCAATGAGTTATCTTGACGCGCCATTGCGTGAAGCCTGTGAGCGGTGGACATCCTGAAACGGGCTGCTGACAATAATGGGCTGTATGCTCCCGCCGGATGGAGTATACAGCTTGTTTTGCTATCTTCGTACAAGGTCTGCTCTTAAATGTCCTGTGGCAGGCATATCATTGCACTGAGCTTGTTCGGCATGATTTCTAATAATAACATTGTTATAGGAAATACAATTTCTTCCGCTTTTTTTGGCATGATATAAAGCCATGTCCGCACGATTATAAAACTCTTTTATCGAATCGCCTGTCTGTGGTATACCAGTTTCGATTCCTATGCTTACGGATAAGCATTTATATGATCCTGGGCATGCCTTAACTTTAAAGCTGGAAAGTGATGAAAGGAGATTCTGCGCCATTTCTACAATGTGGTCGTTATCTATATCCTGAAGGAAAATTAAGAACTCATCCCCGCCGATTCGGCCTATAATATCGGTTTCTCTTTTAAAACATATTTTTATGCTGTGCGCAATTTGTTTTAGAATGTCATCGCCTTTCAAATGACCCAGTGTGTCATTGTAGCTTTTGAAATAGTCAACATCTATTAAGAGAAAACCGACATTTTTCTTTTTGCGTTTGCAAAATGCCCAAGCCGTAGGCAATGCTTGTTCCAGACCGTTTCGATTAAGGAGCTGTGTCAAATTATCAGTAGTCGCATCAATCTCCAGATGGCTCAGCGTCTCAATTTCATGGATAGCTGCCCGAATAAAATTGTGGGCAATCTTTCTGGAGACCCCAAGTACACATGTATTGATCAAAATAAGAATGACAAATGACTGAGGATGTATTTGTTTATAAACGAACTGCACGGTTACGATGGCTGTTGCCATAAAAAACAGCAACACGGCATTTCTGCCCGGAAGCACGAACAGTAAAGAAGATAAAATAAGGAGTGCAGAACAAAGCACCGCAAAGCGCGTGGGCAGAGCTTCATTCCCAAGCGATGGAAATAACAGCAAAATTGCCGTTATTATGACGATAGGAATGGCTATGCCGATTCTCTGCCTATTGTAGCTTTTAATTTTATCCTTGAGTTGTTTTTCATTAAAATTTTTGTTATCTACCATGATCTACCCCGAAACAAAATGTGTATCTTTTGATTTTAAATTTAAAAATTGTGGCTTTGTTGCAAGTTGGTATTGTTGTCTATACCAAGCTGTGCTCGATATTCCAGATGTTCCTGCTCCAGCCGTTTCCATTCCTCATCTGCCGTCTCAAATTCTGATAGGGCTTGCTTCCTCTTTTGTTGTCATCTCTATCCCCTTGTAATGTAACTATGTAGTTATTTATGTATCATTATAAGCTACAAACAGGATAAAAGCAAGACAAACAGGACAAGAAAAGGAGCCTCTTTTTAGAGACTCCCCTTCGTTTGTTGGGTTCTATTCTTTTGTGGTGGTGTGCCGGATCATTACCTCCACCATTTCATTGATCATATCAATCTGGTCTGGTTCCAAATGCTTTAGCTGCTTGCCGAGCTGCTCCACGCTGTCAGGTATAACAGGGTGCTCCAGAAGATCTCCCAGCAGATAATCTGCCGAAGTCCCCAGTACGTTGCATATCTTCAGAAAAAGAGAAAAGCTGGGCAGGCTGCCGCCGCTTTCGATTCTGCGGATATGCACTGCATTCACTCCACACAGTCCCGATAGCTGTTCAGAGGTTAAGCCCTTGCTTTTTCGCAATTGGTTGATCCTTTTTCCCAATGCCTGCCGCATTCAATTCTCACCTCTCTTTTGTAACATCAAAATTTTATTTGTATATTCTTAGTCTACAAAAATAGTGTTTCCACAAATAGCGCCCACTATGTTACATAAAAACATATAAAGATACACTTTCTTCTTTTTCTGTAATGATCTTTTTCTTAGAGTGAGAGGTTCTGGTGGGTCCACAGTGAGCCCCACCTCGGTTCAGCGAAAGAACAGAATATCCCCTTGGCGGGAAATTCGTTCTTTCGCTATACCAAAGGCTGCTATTTTATTAAAAATCGGTTGGATGTATTGCTGCCATTCTCACGGAAGCGTGCTTCTTTTTCAATCAGCCCGGCTTTGATCAGATCATGCAGAGCACGCTTGACAGTACTGCGGGAAAGCTGCAAATCTGAGGCAATAGTCCTTACTGCAGGCCAGCAGTCCGAGCCTTTTCCGGCACGGTCACAGAGGTATATATAAACTGTCCTCGCCCGATGTGGAAGCTCATCCGGCGAGGCTGTGTAAATGTGGTTAAAGTAACTCATGGGAACCTCCTTTACGTTTTGAGGATGGAGCGGCGGCGTATTGTGCTTTCAGAAGGTTCTGCCACCGGCGTATGAAGGGTACCCGTTCCGGCTGGCGGTTCTAATATTTCTCCGGTTTCTTCATCCACCGTAAAACAGGCTGTGTGCTTACGGACGATATTTTCCTCCAGCGTCTGCTTGTCGGCATATACCACCTTTCGGTACGCCTTTTCTTCTACGGTATAATCCTCACCGAAACGGATTCCCCAATCACGAAACAGCCGCAGTTTAGTCCGCATGGGATGGGTACCGGTTTTCATGACCACAAAATTACCTTTGGGAATAGATTTCAGTTCATCCGGCGTCATCAGCGGACGCTCAATCATTTGCAGGGACTGGCTGGGATCATTCTTGCCCCGGCTGACGGAGCCGCTCATGACGGTTCTGGAACCCATTGCCTTGCTCAGCACTTCGGCGGTCTGGCTGTTGGGAGCGAAACCACCAAAGATGGTATCCTGGCAGTTATCTACGATGATTTCCGAACCCTCCTTGCCATAATTTTTTTCAAGCTGACCGAAGGACTGGATAATTGGCACCATAGAAAGGCGGCGGGAACGGCTGGCTGAAAAAATCAGTTCCAGCGACTCGATGGCCGGGAGCGTTCCAAGTTCGTCACAATAGAATATCACGCGGTTTTTCAGCTTCCCGCCGTTTTCATCCGCAACCGCAAGAATTTCTCGGTAGAGCTGCTGAATCATAAGCGATACCATAAAATATTTGGTCAGATCTTCTTCCGGAAGGACGATAAAAAGTGCGGACTTTTCATTACAGAATTTCTCCGCATCAATGGCTGTTTCAAAACAAAGGATTTGCTCCATTTCACTGTCAAGAAATGAGTTGAGCCGGGAAAGTACGGTAGAGAGCACCGATGCCATGGCCTGTTCCGCAGAGTTGAGGGCGGCGCCTGCAAACCAGCGGGCTTTGTGATTTGATGGCAGCTTATCCATGAGGAGCTGAAACTGACTCTTGCCCTTTACCTTGCTTGGGGCAAGCAGATCCTGCACCAGCTTGAACACACTGATGATGTGACGGCAGTCTACCTTTTTACCGTCCATTTCAACCGGCGGCAGATATTCGGCAATCAGGAGAATAACCGAGGACAGGAGTCCCTCGGCGGCATCGTAGAAAAACTGATTTTGTCCGTAATTTTCACCGCTGGCGTTGATAATGGTTTTGGCAATGATTTTTGCGTACTTTTCGGCTTTCGCTTTTGCCACGAGATTTTTTTCATCTGCAAGGTATTTATCCATGTAGGTATTAACCAAATGGAGCATATTGTTGCCGTCTGAACGAGTGGGGTTTCTGAGATCAATAACTGCCACATGGTAGCCATAGTGGTCATGGGCAATGGCGCCATATTTTCGATAGAGATCACCCTTGGTATCGGTGGTCAGAAAGCTCATACCGGAAGCGCAGGCATACTCCAGGTTGGGATATAAAAAGAATGCTGTCTTGCCCACACCGGATGCGCCAATCATAAGGCAGTGGACATCATCGGTATCCACCAGTGCCGTCACTTTGTTCTTCGTTCCCGTGCTGCCAAGGATGATGCCCTGCTCATCTATGGAGGGAAGACACTGCCCCTGCCGCCACAGTTCCGGCTGGAATGGGATGTGCCGATATGTCGCTTTGACTTCCTGTTTGGTGGCAAAACGTGCGGTACCGTGCTGGCCATCGCCCACCGTGCGAGACTTGATTCCGTTGAGTGTGTAATAATGCGCCAAAAGTGAAAGACCGCCGATGACGAGAAACATCACGGCGGTCGCTGCGATTAGAATGTAAACTTGGGATTGCATAGGCATCTCCTTTCGGTTTGGAATATTTTGTGGTATTCTATAAATAAAACAGTTGCAAAAATAGGGACTTTTATAGATAAGGAGGTTGGATTAGCAATGGCAATTCATGCAACAATAATAATTGACGATGACAGATGGGCAAAACATCCCTATGGAGTAGAATTTGATGACGAAGAATGTAACAAAAGATTTTACACAAATGGACTTAATAGCCGAGATGACTGCTATAAAGTTATCAATAAAGCAAAAGCATCGGGCTACGATATTGATGATGACATCAATGAAAGGTTTTATTAAAAACATACTTTAATTGATATAATTATCAGACTTTTTATGGAGCGGTCAGCACTTTGGCCGCTCCGTTTCTTTTACACCATCCTCATCTCAAACCCGCCCTGTTTTTGCTGCATCATGCACACCAAATCATCATTCCAGTCTTTTCTCTGGGAGATACGCAGCTCAGATGCATATCCTTTTTCCGCAAGCTGATTTTTCAGCCGCTCGCTTGCCTTGTATCCGGCTTCATCGTTATCCAAGCAAAGCGATATATGGGAAATCTGCGGGCATTGCTCCAGCATCCACAGCATTGCCTGACAGCCGACACCGCAGAGAGCTACATAGCTATGCCGCTGCCAGTTCTTTGGATAAAGCGTAATGTAGGACAGCATATCCACCGGCGCTTCAAAGACGTATAAGTCATCGCTTTTTCCAAGCCAGTGAAAGCTGTACCGTGGATCGCTGCCATCCACATTTCCTTTGAAGCCGATGCCCTCGGTATAGAGCCCTCGCTTATGAGCGTGCCTGGCAGTGCCAGTTTCATCCACACCTACAAACACAGCGTTATGGTACTCTTTAGCACCGTCCTTGGATCTTTCGCAGCTCTCATACAGGAGCTTTGCCTTGGCAAAGTAATTGACTACTTCACGGTCAATGCACCTGGTTTTTACCAGATAGGCATAGACGCGGCGCATGTCACTGTGGGGCCTCGGAAGCGAAAATGTTTTTTTCGTTTCCTGTATCTTTTGTGAGACAGGGCGGTAGGGCTCACCTTGTTCTCCGCCCAACAGCATAGTCACGGCTTCGGGAAAGGAAAGCCCATAAAAGTACCGCACAAAGTCAACGGCATACCCGCCTTTTTCCGCGGAGTGATCATACCACTCGTTTCCACGGATGGTGATACTGTGATCGGAAGCCAGTCTTTTATCCCGGCCGCTGGGTAGCAGCTTTTCACCGCGCCGCCAAAGGAAATCCACAAGGTCCACATTATTGGCACGGCATTTTTGCTCATCTGTAAAATGCACATATACGCCCATGGTCGCACCTCCTACCTGTGGCGATTGCCGATTCTATGAAAAAAAGCCGCCCTTTTTACAGGATGGCAATGGTTCTGAAGCAATTTTTTCTTGATAAATGTCCGTTTCATTTTATCTTTCTGTTTTTTCACGGTTATCCTCCAATCGATATAATGATTTGCAAGTCCCGGAGCACCTGCTCAAAATCTTTTATTTTTCCAGTAAACCAAATGCCTATAATGACATGGTCTGCTCATGGTCATCCCTCGCATGACCCTGCGCCTGCTTTTTCTCCCGGAGCTTGCGAAGAAGCTTCCGGTCGATCCTCTGTTCCTTCGGTTTCAATGGCGGGGCGTTGTCTGCAAAAATACGGCTCATGTGATGCAGAAGCCGTGTTGCCGCTAGCAGAACGGAAGGGTCTTTGAAATCCTTGATATGGTCAAGGAAAAACTTGGCATAAAGATTGCCCTGCGCTGCCGATAGGGTGAGCCAGCGGACAGCGACATCCTTGTCTTTGGGGACGTCTTTCCCCATCAGATACAGCTTGCCGAGAGTATACTGCGCATACTGATTTCCATGTTCAGCCGCAGCCGTTAGGAATTGCAGCGCAGTCTGTATATCCTTGGGCATATCCTCATCCATGAGATAAATCTTGCCCAGTCGGTATTGTGCAAGCTGGTTTCCCTGATCGGCAGCCTGTTTCAGATACTCCACGCCCTTGGCAGTATCCTTGGAAACATCACTTCCTTTGAGATATACGATACCGAGAGCATATTGTGCAAACGGATTTTTTCTGTCTGCGGCAAAGGTCAGCCAGCGAATGGCGGACTCCACATCCTTCAGAACACCATCACCGCCAAGGTACAACTTGCCCAGCCGGTATGCGGCAAAGATATTTCCGTGCTCTGCGGAAAGCGTATAAAGCCGTACTGTCTCAGCAGCATTCTGTGGAACGTGGTGTCCCTTTTCATAGAGCTTGCCGAGAAAATATGCGGCAAAAGGATTTTTGGCTTCCGCCGCTTTTCTGAGATAGCCAAGGGCTTTTTCCGCCTCCTGCGGCTGCACTTTTTCATCGGAAAGGATAAGTCTCGCAAGCTGGCAGCAGGCAAGAGGATTTCCCGCGGATGCCGCTCTTTCTAAATCTTTCTCTGCCATGTCATAGGAGGGTATCTCCAAATCGTCCTCCGAGTCCGGCAGAGCTGTTTCCATGGATGCCGGTTCCTCAAATGTCATGCTGCCAATCAGCAGAGCTTCCTGAATGACCATGTTGCGGATAGGCTTGAAATCATTGCAGCGGGAAAGGGGCGGAGGTTCCGATGGAGTTTCTGCGTAGATGGATTCGATCCTGCCTTTGGCTTCCCACCACAAGCGATAGGCTTCAGCAACTCGACTGTCCTTGGCAAGCTCATCCACAATTTCATCCACCACGTTTTTAAGATCTGCCTTGAGATAGCCATACTGCTTTTTGCCGCCGACAGTTTGAAGCTTCTCCGCCAGGTATATGAACAGATGTTCCATGCGGTCGTTTTGCAAAACACCGTTTTTCATTTGAGGGATCAGTTCACGCATGGATTCGGCAGCCTGTTCCTTCAGGATATCCCGGTGCTGGGTCTTTTCTCTGTAGAGCGGAATAAGCTCCTGGCGAAAAATCTCCTTTGCCAGTGAGGACTTCATTTTTTTGATTCCTTGTTTCGTAAGGTAGCCCTCTCTTGGATCGGTGCTATAGCAGATCATGTGGACATGGGGATGATGTGATTCGTTGTGAAAGGCGGCATACCATCTGAGGTGGTCGGGATGGATTTTCAAATTCTCCGCAAGCTCCATTGCCTTTTCCGAAAGGAGAGCCTTCCATGCAAGAGCATTGTCGTATCCCAGCCTTGCCGCATCCTCCCGCCGCAGAGAAATAATGGGCGTCCACACATTTCCGGTATGACAAGATACCTCGTCAGCAATCTGCGATAAGATCAGCGGCTCGTCACCGGCTGTGAACAGACCGTGGCGATCAAGCTTCTCGACGCGGGGGCGGTTTGCGATGTAGTCCAGGTATTTTTCCCGGCCGCTGATTCTATCAAGGTTCTGTTCCAGCGCGATGGTGATGAATTCTGTAGCGTTTCCCCGGTTGGAATTTTCACAGTAGTCTGCATATTCAAATAAATCCTTGGTATCGGGAAACTCCCGGAGGATCTGTGCAATCACATCTTTTTGCTTCTTGGTGGAGTGCCAAAGCTTATGACCGCTTTCCATCTTTTCTACACCATCGCGGGTGGCAATATATTTTACGAGATTATTCAGATGGGCTGCGGTCTTTTCCCCGCCCTTAAGATAGGGGCATTTGAGAATGATACGGGCCATTATTCTTCATCATCCGGACTGTTCTGGAAATCCACTGCATCCTCCAGCCGGATTTTACCTTTGGTTCGTTTGACTTCGGCAACGCATCGGCCACGAAGCCGGTGCAATTCCTCATCGGTAATCTCCAGCGTAACCGCAAGCAGATGCATCATCATGCTGATTTCCACCGAAAGCCGGAATAGATTATTTGCCACCCGGTTTTCAGTTTTTTGCAATGTGCCTTGTATCGAGGCAAGCAATGCCTTGGAAAGATAAGAGGAGATATCCTCTGTTCCAAGGTATCCCATGTAAAAGCTAAGTGCCTTTTCAATAAATTCGCTGCGGCTTTTGCAGTTGTCCTTGCTTAGCCAGCCGTCCAGCCGTTCCATGGTTTCGGGATACAGCCAGACTGCTGTCCGTTCCTTATTGTTTTTCATATACAAGCCTCCGTTTCATGGATGTACACCTGTGGGGTGACCGTCCAAATCCCTTTTGTTATCTGCTTTTTCTTCAATTTCGACCACTCTGACCGTGACAAATCCGCAATCCGACCACCTCATGGGCAGTGGCAAAAAACGCCCAGCACTGCTGGGCGAAGTGAGCGGCGGGAGGGCGCTTGCGACCACCCGCCTTTATCCTGCTCTTTTTTAGACCCAAGGACGGTGCAAGGGCAACGCATATTGTGACCGAATGGCGATAGTCGGGCATCTCCGCACAAAGCCCCCACAATCGGCTTTACTTGGCTTGGCGGGGAACTATGCCACCTATCGCTGAATAAGCCCACACTGGCGGCAACACGGGCGCGTCACATCTGTTGGGCTGTCTGGCTCGTCAGCGGCTCCGGTTCCTCCTGCAGACGGAGGCCGTAATCCTCCAGCGTCAGCCCTTCCTGATGTATGCAGTAGTCCTGCATTTTTTTCAGCAGGATTTCTCTTTCCTGATCGTCCAGCCGGTAGACCAGTTCTTGGCAGGAGCCGTCCCCGCGATTCAGGACGATGTCCAGCGTATCGCATACCTGCCCTTGGCCGATGTCATAATTGGCATAGACATTGATCCAGTCATTGTTCTCCACCGTTTCCACATGGGTTCCGAATACCTCATCTACGTTGAAGAAGGTATCCATATAAAAATTGAGTCCGCCATCCGTTTCCATGATTTCATCGGAAAAGGTAATATCGCTGTCCGTCAGTTTCCGGCTGCCTGCGGTCAGAAACGGACCGGTTGCCTGTTCCATCGAATTTTCTTTCATTCAGATTCCTCCATTGCCGAATTTTCCAAGGCTCGCAGCGCGAACCTCAGAGAGAAATAAACATCCCCCGGCATAGCCGGGGGTATTTCATATGCGGGCAAAGCCCTTTATTCCTCGCATACACGTCAAACGTGTAATACGGTCTGCCAGTTGCGCAAAGCTGTTACTTGCTGCCCGTAAACGGGCCAACTTCACTCATTGTTAATTGTTCCCCTAGCTGATCTTCTTTAAGTTGATTTTTGATATACTCCGCAATTCGGCTGGTGTTTTTTCCGGCTGTATCTACATAATATCCTCTACACCAAAACTCTCGACTTCTATACTTATACTTCAACTCGCCGAATTGCTCATATAGCATGGTGCTGCTTTTCCCTTTAAGATAGCCCATAAAACTTGATACTGCTATTTTTGGCGGTATCTCTACCAGCATATGTATGTGGTCGGGGCATACTTCGGCTTCTACTATCTTTACACCCTTCCATTCACATAACTGCCTGAGTATTCTGCCTACTTCTAATCTCTTCTCCTTGTAAAATGCTTTTCTCCGATACTTCGGGGCAAATACTATATGATATTTGCAATTCCATTTCGTGTGAGATAAACTGTTAATGTCGTTCAGACCCATCTGAATGTCCTCCCTTTGCTATTTCTTGTGCAGTTGGCAGACCGCACTTCTATTCTAGCAAAGGGAGTTTTTATTGTCTTTCTCATCGGCAAAAGCCTCTTTTGAACCACTCGCCTAGCGAGTGGTTTTACTAGACAATAAGGGCGGTGCACATTTTTTACACACCGCCGCTGCCTGTGCTTCAATGCGTTCCCGTACATCAGTGGGAACATGCTTTTCATAGAGAGCCTCCAGTTTCTCTGTATTGAACGGAACAGAAATAGTTTCCCTTTTCATAAAATTCCACTCCTTTGGTTGATTTCGAGCAGAAAGTGAGCCATGTTGGTGCAGACAGCCTGTGTTCTGATAGAAGCATTCAGGAAAAGTGAGCCAACATGGTTACAATTCCTCCAGTGCGTGAATCAGGCTGCCGGGCAGTTCCTTCAGCTGAACAGCCGTATCCGGCGTCAGTGTCTGCGGGACTTCCGCCAGCCGGAGGTTTTGAAGTTCTTCCCGAACAGCTTGCCGAACCAGCTGCTCCAGCCGTTCTGTTTGTGCGGCGGCGAGAATACTGGACACCACAAAGTCGGTGCGCTGGCGGTTGGCCTGTTGCGAAAACAGACGCTCGGCCTCCCGGTGCCTGGGATCGTCCATGTCAAAGGACAGATAGTATCGCTTCCTCATAGGCTTACCCCAGCAGGAGCTTGTACCCGTCCGCATTGGCAAACCGGTTCAGTACAGCCACGGTATTGAGTCCATCCCCGCACAGCCGGGATTCCAAAAGCTCCGCACCGCCACCCACGAACACGGTAGGAAGCCTTAAATCCAAGCCCCGTTCCCGCAGTGCGTTCAGCAGCTCCTTGCAGTAGGCGGACACCTCCTGCTCCACAGCTTCTTCGATTTTCCTGCGGTCAGTATGCTGGATTTTGCCCCGAATAGCATCGGTGATCAGCACATCCGAAAGAAGAATGCCGCTTTTCTGCAGGGCATCCTGAATGCGGCTGTAAAGAATGATCGTGCCCATCCGCAGACTGGCGCAGCTTGCCCTGTCCAGCCTGAAATTGTGGACAGTGAGAACATCCACCGTGTATCCGCCGATGTCAACGAGGGTAATGCTGCGATATTCCTGCAGACGGGGATAGTACCGGCACAGAGCTGCATGTCCCTGAGCGAACACCTTACAGTCTGCAATGCGACAGCGGTAGGCTGCTCCTTCGAACACAAAGGATACATTTTCCCGCAAAAAATATCGCCGAAACGCTTCCTTCTGCGTGCCATAGCTGTCAATGGGAAGCCCCACCCCCAGCATAATATCCGCGTTGGTCACTCCGGAACGCTTCATGGCCTCGGCAATGGCCGGCAGGGTGAGAATAAAGGTATCCTGCTCTCTGGTTTTATCCTGCTGAAAGCGCAGACGGCGTTCCCCGATGGCGTAATAGTTGCCTTCATAATAGAGCTGCAGCTCCGGCGTAATGAATTCCCGGTCGCTGACCGCGAAGCCGGAGGCGTAAAGCATCCCCTCCGAGGATTTGGTATTGTAGTTTCCGTTGTCTATGCCAAGCTTGATCATAGCCGACACCTCCTTGTTCTTTTTCTGCTGTTACATACTCATGCTCATGCCATGCGTTTCCTGCAGAGAGTCCTCCGCAGGTGCGTCGGGCTGATGGGCGGCTGTCTGCGGCTCTGCGGGAGCCTGTTCCCTCTGGCGGCGGTTCTGACTCGCAGGGCGTTCTCTGGCTGCGGGGGTCGCCTGTGTTTCCTGCGATGCGGGAGCCTGCTCCATGCGACTCTCCACATATTCCCGTACTTGGGCCGGAACCGCCTTTTCATAGGTTTTGTCCAGATAATTCTGAAGCTCCTGTTCGATGGTAAGCTCCTTTTTGTCCATGAAGAAGCGGAGCGCCTCCAGCTTCTCCGTAGGGAAGGATAATTTCAGTTCGGTTGTGCTCATACAGATTTCCTCCATTCATGGAAAGATTGGCAGACCTGCCACAGTCAAGGTGACAGGTCTTGTGAAGAACACGTTTACGGCAGATAGTTTCTCGGATTTTTCGCCGAGCCGTTTATCCGTACTTCAAAATGCAGATGGTTTCCGGTGCTTCGCCCGGTGGAACCCACCTTGGCAATGGTTTCTCCGGCCTTGACTGTCTGCCCCTCCCGGACGAGAATTTGTGAGCAGTGCCCGTATAAAGTGACCATGCCATTTCCGTGGTCAATGGTCAGATAATAGCCGTAGCCGGTGCTTCCATAAACCACGGTTTTCACCGTTCCCGCTTTTGCAGAGCGGATGGAAGTACCTTTGGCAGCACCAAGATCAAGACCGGAATGTCCCACCCACTTCCCGGTGAGCGGGTCTGTTCTGCCTCCGAATTCAGAAGTTACCATCGCTCGCCATCCTTTGCCCAGAGGTGAAATAAAGCCGTCGGCAGAGGCTTTTTTCGTTTCGGCATAAGGTCTGGCATATAAAACCTGTTTGTCGGAATCGAACAAATCCCGGTAAACAACCCGCCCTTTGGAGGAAGATGCGTCCACCACCTTACCGTCTCCGGCATAGATTCCCACATGCGTAATGTTCATGAAACGGCCGTTGGGCTTGTGGCTCCAGAACACCAAATCGCCGGGAGCAAGGCTTGATTTGGAAATCGTCAACCCATTGTCCACGCAGTATTTGCCCTGTGCCGCAGCGGTGCCGGGGAGGTTTATCCCCAACTTTTTGTACACCCACTGCACCAGATAGCTGCAGTCAGTATAGCTTCCCTGCCCCCGTTTCTCCTGAGAGTAGGGATCGCCAAGGCGGGAAAGTCCAAGGCGAACTGCTTCAACACCCGTTTCACCGGCAGGCAAATCGGAAAAGAAGCCGTCAAGCTGATCCGGTATCCAGTCCTCCCACATAGCGGAATCGTCACTCTCGATGGGCGCCGCTGTACCGTATAAGGCACGGTAATAGATTTCCGAAGCGTTGGCTTGATCTTCATAGGTGATGGCTTCTCCGAAGAGTGTCCTGATGTTGTTGTAGATAGCAGGCAGAGAGGTAATGGGAACGGCGACAGTGTAGGTTTCTTCCGATGTGGTGCCATCCTCGTTTTCCACGGTGCGGGTGCGTTCCTCATAGGTTACAAAGCAGTCCACATATTTCCGGTATTCCAGCCGGGAGGGGGACTCCGCACCAAAGAACAGAGAATAAAAAATTGCCTTGACACGGTAAGCGTCAAGGCTGTCGCCGTCCTCCATCTGTGCATTCACGGTGGCTATGGCACTGTCTATGAGGGTGAAGCTCTGTCGCATATCCCCGATGTACTCCCTGTAATCCGCAGGCATACTTCCCGGAATTGCGCCGCCATGGAAACACAGCTCCACGGCAGTGTTGTTGTGATTTGCAGTTCCGGAGAGCAGAGAGCAGATCAGCACAATCATTAAGATGAGCGGTGACAGGACGGCGGCGACAGTCCAGCCGATGGTTTTTCGCATGCGTTCATCCGAAAGTGCGGCAGCGGCAGCTTTGCCTATCGCTGTAATAGTAGCGGGATCAGCCATTCCGTCACCACCATTTCAGGTCACCAAAACCGAATAGGTTCTGCTGTTCCGGTTCGCTTTCCATGAGCTGCTCGGTGTAATCGATGGCCTGCTCCAGAATAGCGGTATCAAACCCTGCGGTTTTATAGCCTTCACGGATGGTATTGTAGTAATAGTCGGACGGGTACCCCAGCCGATGCCCCGGCGTCATCACATAAACCATTGCCGAAACCGTTTTGCCGTCCAGGGTCAGTTCCATGGTTTCTTTACCGTAGAATCTGGGGAAGCCTTCGTAAACATCGAGGGCCGCTTCATCTTTCGAAGTGATTTCCCACAGCAAAACAGGAACAGAAGCGCCCTCGCAAGGCTCGATGGTAGCCACAGCTCCATGCCTTCCGCCTCGAAACACAAGGGCATAATCTTTTATCTCAGATGCCCCAAGCACCTTGGCAGTAGGGCATCGTTTCGCCATTTGCGTCAGATTGAGGTTGCTGCCATAGGCAATATACAGTTTATTTTTCATAATAGCTCCTTTACATTGACATAGTAAAAGCGGGGGACTGTTCATCCTCCGCTTCCATCATAGTTTCCGGTACAGCTTGTTCCGGCGGCGCCGTCGCCTGAGCTCTCTCTGCTTCGCGCTTTTGTCGCAGCCGTTCTTTTTGCCTTTCTGCCTGGGCCGGGTCTTTCCACGCAATGCAGCCCTCCAGATGATCCAGCAGATGCTTACGGGCTGTTCTGAATTCATCTCCAATCATGCCAAGACGCAGAAGCCACACACGGAAGGTGTATTTCTCATTGGTAGATTGAGTCTTGACGGGACTTGCCGACCGTTGGTTGAGTGCCTGCGCGGTAATGGCAAGGCAGAATTGGATATATGCCTTGATTTTTCCAGCGTGAAGATTGCCATTGAAAGCGCGGAATTCCACCGTGCCTTTCTGGAACACGCTGTGAAGATTGAGACAGTGGTAGCGGCTGTGGTGGTAATGCTCCCGGCTGCCATCACCGCCGTTGTACCAGATTCGTTTCAGCTGTTCCATGGTAGAGGGTTTCTGACGGTTGATTCGTTCCAAGAACAGAGGATCAATCTTTTGACAGTAGCTGGTTTCTCTACCGCGGGAAACCTGTAGCGCCCTATAAATCATATCCTCTTTCGCCGCCATGATGTTGACCAAGTTGCGGATCTTCGGAGCGTTAAAAGGAGCGGCATTGATGTGAATATGAATACCGCAGGAGGGATTTACAAAAGCCCCGGCTTCCCGGAGCTTGCGGATCAGTTCCTGCACGGTTTCGATATCCCGGTACTGGCAAATTGGGCTTACCAGCTCCACACTGTAATTCCTGTCGGCACTGATTTTCCTGCGTCCGTCTCTCTTTTGGCAGTCAATGCTGCCGTCGCTCATGACTTTCCATTTGCGCCGCTGGCTGTCACAGGCGTAATATGCGTCGTAATAACCGCCCTCATATTCCTTGCTGGTTCCAAAATATTCGGCAATTACTTCGGCAGCACGGCTTCTTGTTATCCCGGTCATTTCAATTTCAATGCCGAAATCCTGAGCCTGTATCTCCATTTACCCACCGCCTTTACCACATCCTGTGCTGCAGGGTGAGGTCTTTTTCCTGTGCAAGCCCCGCTGTTTCCGCTGCGGAATTGATAAAACTGCAGAGCCGTTCCCTGCGCCAGGTATCAATCAGATACCGTCCGCATTCCTCATTGAGTGCATTGATTTTCAAAACCGTTTCCCGCACACATTCGGAAATAGCGGCAGGATCTCCCTCGGCTGCTATGAGGTCATCGATGTAGTCATCCAGGATTTTTCCCATGAGAGACACATCCTCCGGCGTATAATGATAGCTGCCGGCATAGGGATTGGGGTATTCCTTCCCGTCCATGCAGCATCGCAGATGCTCCAGTATGACGGGGCGTTCCTCATGGTCCGCCTTCTGGTATTTCTCTATAAAAGCCAGAATATCCGCTTCCCGGTTTGGAGTGTAGCGAATAAAGGACAGCATATCTTCGAGAATACCCGCCTTGTTTTCTTTTTTATTTTGAAGCTTATCCATGATTTTTTCTCCCTTCTTCATTATCTTCCGCCTGCCTTTCCAAACAGCTTTTCCTTGTGAGAAGGAGCGTGAACCGCAAGGTTATACCTTTCGATGCCGCATTTGTAGAGGCAGACACCGCGCTGCGGGTAACGGATAAGGTTGAATTCGCTTTCTTCGAGCTGCAGGGAGTCGATGTAAAACTGTTTATCGATATTGCCCGCATTGAAGAGAAAAGCGTGAGTCGGGATAGAAAACAGCGGCTTGGTCAGCTCCCGGATGCCCTCGATATTGAAGTCCTCCAGATTCTGAGATGCCAGAATCACCGCCGAATCTTTCTTTCGCACACGTTTCATGAAATTTCGGATATACTCAATCGCAGTCAGGTTGGTCAGGAACAGATACAGCTCATCAATCGATGCGGCAGTATTGCCCTCGGTCAGCAGCTTGTCACTCATAAAGGACAGCACGTTGAACAGCAGGGCGTTTTTCACGTTCCGGCTGGCTTGAAGCAAGCCTTTTACCCCGAACACAATAAAGCGGTCGGAGGTCACATTGGTGTGGCCGTTGAAGAATTGGCTCTCTGCACCCATGCACATGGAGTGGAGCCCCAGCAGAATTTCCTGCAGCAGTTCCGGCGGGTAGAGTTGATATTCGGTTTTGTCATAGCTGCGGAACTCGTCCTCAATAAAGGCATAAAGGTCGGACAGAATGGGATAGTCTGCGGCTGTCAGAGTTCGGAAATCGGTGTGGTCGCTGATGCCGAATTTTTCGTACAGCTTGCCCAGCATGATTTCAATGGCGTCGATATGACGGTCTGAAAAATCCTTATAGCATCGAAAAAAGTCCTTGAGAAAGCTGATGTGCTGACTGAGCTTGGTGGATTGACGGAATGCCTGAGGCGCATCGGCATCCTCCGGACTGCCGCCTTCGTCCCAGGTCTTTGGTTCCAGAGGGTTAATGAGATACCGACCTGACATGAGGTCGATGAAACAGCCGCCGAGATTTTCAGCCAGTTCCACATATTCGTGCTCAGGGTCAAGGCACAGTACGGCCTTTCCCGATTCAAGGATGTTGCAGAGGATGAGTTTGAGAAGGTAGCTTTTACCCTGGCCGGAGTTGCCGAGAATTAAGACATTGGCGTTGGTTTTATCATCATCGCGCTTGTCAAAATCCGCGATGATATTCGAGCCGAACTTATCTCTGCCAAGATAGAAGCCGCAAGGATCGGTCTTGCCGCTGTAGTTGAAAGGATAAAGGTTCGCTACCGAGCTTGCCGGCAGAACACGCTCAAACTGACTGCCAAACACATTTCGTCCTGCAGGGCCCACCGAGAGAAAGCCCTCTCTCTGGCGAAGTATGAGCCGGTCTACATTGAGCTTTGAACGAACCAGTTCGGTCAGAACATCGGTCTGCAGAAGCTTCAGTGCGTCCGAATCGTGCGCTGTAAGCTCAATGAAAACAGCGCAGTGCAGAAGAGGCTCCCGGTTCCGGTGCATGGTGGACACCAGCGTGACCACATCCTGCAGATTGCTTTCAGCGGTGACTGTCTGCTGGAGGTCGTTGGTATTGCTCTTATCCATACGGTTTTTGTTGGCTGCATTGTGGATGATTTTCTTTTCCTCGGCTGCTGTTACCTGTCTGGTATAGATTCGCAGAGTTACACCGTCCTTTTCTCCAAGATGACGGAGGATGGCCTGTTCCTCGGTGGCGGTGGGGTACTCCCGAAGCGCCCAAACGCATCGGTAGGTGTTCCCGCAGATGAAGTGGTCGGTGTTGAATTTGATAATGCCCGGCGCAATCATATCAAGGAAGTCCTTAATTTTAGGTTCCGCAGTTGACAGATCAGCCTTTGTTTTTCTGGCTTTAGGCATAAAAAAATACCTCCTGTTCTGCCGTAGGAGGTTCTATACTTTTGAGGCGTAAGGGATCCCCCTACGGCCGTTGATTGAATTTTATTTACTCGCCGAGAATGATCCAGCGTTCCCCATCGTAATCCTCATATAGTTCGGTAGTAACATTTTGCTCATAATAGACTCCGAGCAGGCGCTTGATATCAGTTTCACCGGCTCTGCGCGCAGTGAAGCCCTGATCCTTGAGGCTCTTTTCGATGCGGGAAAGGTAGGGCTGGACATCCTTTTCTTTTTCGCCCCGCAGACGGATGATGATTAAAAATTCCCGCGCTGTTGCCATCTGCACTTGCATACGGTCAAGGGAAATCATATCCTGTGCCAGCAGTTTGCGGATGACAGGGTTCTGCTCGGTGTCCATCCTGGCTTTCAGATAGCCTTTGTTGTCCTCGAAGTTTTCCCGGCTGTTTAGGCACAGTATTTCAATATCCGAAATGCCCTTAAGCACATTCATAAGGGCATAAATCCTTGCCCCGATGCTGGAATCGGACAGGACGCTGATGTTGGTGGGTTTTATCATGAAAAATACCAGCTCGCCGTGGGGAGTCACAAGGCTGTGGCCTGTGATGTCATCGATACCCATGAGTTGACGGGTGGAAGCTTTTTTCCGTGTCTCCTGTTTCTTTTTTCTGTTCACATTCACGCCCTCCATTCATAGGTCTGCTGCTTTCCGAAAAAGAAAGCGGCGGCATAGCGGATAAAATCGAGAATACTCACATCCTCTAAACGAATGGATAAAAAAGCATAGAGTGCAGTCAACACGATGGGGGGCAGCCAGCCGAGCTGGGAAAGAGCAAAGACAGAAATCAGGCAACCGATTCCTATGATGCCGATGTCACGTAATTCCCACAGCCACAAGGTAGCTTTTGATTTTAAGTTGTCGGGGTAGATGTACATGAAGACGATTCCTCCTGTTCCTCATAGAATTTTCGCAAAAAATAGGCGATACCGCGGAGGACAAAATCCACACATGGTATCGCCACACTATTGCCAAGCGCCTTGTAACGGGCGCTGTCCGATGTTCCCGGTATCAGCGTCCAGCCGTCCGGGAAGCCTTGGAGCCGTTCGCATTCCAAGGGAGTGAGCCTGCGAATGAGCTTACGCTTATTTTCTTTTACAAGATTCTCGCTTCCGCCTCCATTGTTACCGCCTTGGGCACACAGGGTAGCACAGCCTTCCGCATAGTTGCCATATTGCGATTGCCCGAATATTTCAGCTTGACAAACGAGATCGGTCGCATCCTTATGCTGTCTTGCACTTTGCGTAGCGACCACATGATTTTCTGAGAATTCATCGCTTCGCTGGCGGCTGAATACCGCATGGCGGTCAGATGTCGTAATGGTATAACTGATATCCGCCTGACAGCCGAGTCCGTTGCCGCCGTTTTCAGGCTCCCGGTCGATAATATTGCCGGCAATACAGATGGTTTGGTCTCCTACAAGCGGAACATTGTTGCCGCCGGTACCGTAGGTTGATGTTACGGTAGGGGCCACCTCCAATGGTCCGGTATATCTGCAGTCCTTTGCGTGATTGTCAAACAGTACCGGCTGGTTATTGCCGGAGGTGGCTGCGGCTGGTGGAATGGTCGGGCAGGTGCCTTCAGCTTCAGCGCCGCTTTGCTGTGCAGCCATGATAAGCGGTTGATGTCCGTGTTCTTGCGCCCGAAGCGTACCTGTGATGTCTTTGGTGCAGTGCATCTGGCTGCCGCCTTGGTCGTTGAAACAAAACACCGATGGAGCAGTTCCCGTTTTAATGGTGGGAGAACACTCTGTCTGATAGCCGATTCCTTTGGCCACGGCACCGGCATTGCCGCAGAATCCTGCGGTCAGCACACAGGGATATCCTTGTCCGGCCTGACCGCCGCCGCCAGTAATAGATGTGTGTACCTCCGGTGTGAGAAAGCAGTCCCCGTTACCTTTGCTGACAACTCCTGCCGCAAGCACAAGCCCAGCCGGGTTTCTTCCGCCGCCGCCGTCGGCTCCGGTAAGGGTAGGACTGGTTCCATCCGGCGTAAACACACGGCTTTGCTGCGTATCCCATCCATTCAGACAGTTGGGAACGGGCACGAGAGGAGGATGCCCTCCCATGCTTGCGCGGAGCGTGGGTGTCACTTCCTCGGTAATATCCATTCGTTCCCCGCCATGGTCGTTCAGACAGATCAGCGGTTTTGCAACAAAGGTCTGCTGTTTCATACCGGGTTGTGCACCCAAGGCTCCGGCCACATCGTGGAGATCCCGAACCTCGTCACGCTGGTTGGCTGCAAAGGCTATTGTTGCTTTTTCTTCTGTCTGTATATATCCATGCCCGCCGCCTTCACCGCCATAGAGAGCGGGCCATATCCCTGTTTCCTCGAAAATGCGGCGGCTTTGCACATCCCATGGCGTCAGGCAAGACCCGCCTGAATCATCAGAGCCTCTTTTAGCTGAGGAGGAAGTTCCTTGCCTCTGGCTTCGGCTCTCCGCAGTATCCCCAAACAGGCTGTCTTGCTTAAATAATATTTCGGGTGCGGTTGTTCCTCCAAAATCTGCGACAAGGAAGATACGACGGCGGCGCTGGGCGACTCCCCAGAATTGAGCGTCCAAGACGCGCCAAGCCAAGCTGAATTCATTTCCCAAAATGACAGCCCCAGCAGATTCCCAGCGCCCGGAGTCAGGTCGAGGCACATCACAGGTACTGTACTTAATGCGGACAATCTCCTCGATGACCGCACGGAAGTCCTCGCCGCCTGCGGAACTGAAGGCTCCTGGGACGTTTTCCCAAACGAGGTATCGAGGTCGAATAAGGTGAGCTGGTACGTTTCGTTGTCCATCGGCGTTTCTCATCTCCTTCGTGATCCGTGTTTGCTCCATAAATAAACCTGAACGTTCTCCTGCAAGTCCGGCACGCTGCCCGGCAACCGATAAATCCTGACAGGGTGAGCCGCCGCAGATGATATCCACAGGCGGGAGCTTCGCTCCGTTCAGCTTTGTGATATCGCCGACATGGTGCATTTCGGGAAATCGGATTTTTGTTACTTCGATGGGAAAGGCTTCAATCTCGCTTGCCCATAAAGGAGTGATGCCGTTGCGTATCGCTGCCAGCGGGAAGCCTCCGATCCCATCGAAAAGGCTCCCCATGGTCAGCATCAGACCATCTCCATAGTCTGTGCAGGAGCCTTGACCGGTGCGCTGTTTTTTACTTTGCCTACGGCGAAGCCGATTTCCTGTTCCATTACCCGGCGTATCGGAATTCCAAGTCTGGACGCTTCCTCAATTTCGAGATACATCCCCGGTGAAATATGATCGCCGTAGCACCACAGCTCGTCGCAGCGGGATAGCATGGCCAGCCCCATATCCAGTCCAAGCTGACGCTGTTTTGGCTGATGTTCATCCAGAATTGCGGGATACAGCAAGTGGGGCGCAAAAAAAGCGTGCCCCTCATTCATCACATGGCGACACGCTTTCTTGGCAAATTCCGTATTTCTTTCAACGTCCCCGGCATAAGGGGACGCCACATAAATTAATTTCATAGGCTTTTCCTTTCTAAAGTTATTTCGGCGCTACCGCCTGTACCACGGTTCGAGTGGTATTCACAGCGGCCTGTGCGGTATAAACGGCAGACATCAGATTTGCCTTTGTGCTGGTATCCAGGCCAAAGGCTCCGGCAATTCTCGGCACTTCACCGGCGGACAACATCAGTCCAAGCCCCAGCAAGGCATGGGTTCTCAGAACCATAAGCCCCGCGGCAAGGATGGTCGCCTGCAAAAAGGTTGTCAGGCACAGACCGATAATCTGCTTGCACCATTGGATAAATCCGTCAATGTAACCACGGGGAACAGAGAACATATACAAGCTGCCCACAGCAATCTGGATCAGCAAGATACCTCCCCGTTTTAAGTTAGAAAAGAACACTTTAATCACGGCATATCCCATCATGATAATCATAAAGAGCATCATGATAGGGCTTGTAATAGCGGATATCCCTCCAAAGATACCGGAACCCATGGCGCCGCCGATGTCCGGCGAAGCGCGAAGCTCTGCAATAATGTTTCCGGCGAGGTCGCTGAAGCTGGTGCCATATCCGGTGATTCCCGCCGTGAGGCTGCTCTGGAGATTAACCGACAGCTTGAACAGCTCCACCGGCAGGATTGTAAAAAGAGACACCGCCATAAAACCTTTGAGGGCGTTTAAGGCGGTGTCCTTTATGCTGCCACGGCCGTGCTGGTATTCAATGCCGGTTTCAAATACCGAGACTACAAGTCCGGTTCCGTACAGCGCCCAAGCCAGATAAGAAAAAAACAATACGATGGACTGTACCCATTCCATGGAGAACAACTCCACACCCATGTTTCCCATTTGTGCAAAAAAGTCGGCAAGAAAGCCAACCACCTGTCCGTAGAGCCATTCAATGATTTGATCCATGACGGTTCCCAGAACAAAATCCCATATGAACATTTGAGGTTCACCTCCCTCAAGAAATATTAAAAACATACCGCAGTTTTACTTGCGGTATGTTCGTCCATCTTGCATTCTACAAAATCATTGTCACGCCATGGTTTGCGTCATACCATTGGACATATCCTGGGTAGGTTCCTGAAAAACCTCCAGGTAATTGCCTACAGCGTCAGCGAGCTTTTCAAAATCTGCGGGGGTTGGCTGATAGGCATACCATTCCAGCTTGCCTTGATACACCCATAAGTGCGGGCTGACTCCTTCCTTAAAGTTCGGATTGTTTACTGGTTTTGTTCCCAGAATTTCCTGAAAACGAAGGAGGGTACTGTCTACTACACCTTCGTTCCGGTTGATAAGCGATACTTTGAGTGCTTCGTAATGATTGGCATGTCCCAAGGTGACAAATTCTGCACGGATGCGGAGACTATCACTGATTTTTCCGTAGCAAGTTCTTCCGACAAACCTTGTATCGGAAAAAATCGCATCATGGTCGAAGAGCTTTCGCAGTTCTTTTTCAAATATAGTCATATACTGTTCCTCCTACATTCCAAGAATAGTCCAGTCAATGCTTGCATAAGGGCGGTGGCTTAGCTTATTTCATGGCAACCTCCTTGATAAAGATTTGTAATATTCAGCTAAAGCCACAACTCTATGATACATAGGGTGAATTCTCAAGCTTCCTTTGTTATAATGTTACTTGACGAGGAGGGTAAAAAATGGATGCAAGAAAGACCGGTTCGTTTATTGCGGAGTTGCGTAAACAAAAAGGATATACACAAAAAGAGCTTGCCGAAAAGCTGACAGTTACAGATAAAGCCGTATCACGTTGGGAAACCGGGAAAGGGCTGCCGGACACCTCACTACTCAAAGCCTTAAGCGATCTGCTTGGCGTATCTGTTGGCGAACTCCTATCAGGTGATCTAATTGAGGAGGAGCATATAAAAGAAAAGACAGACCAAGTCATATTGGATTCTTTGAAATACTCCAAACGAATGCTCATAAATATGATTAACATCGTGCTGATTGCTGCTGGAGTTATTCTCGTTTTGACGCCACTTTTCATCGCTGGCAGAAGAGGTTACAGTGTTTTGGGAATTACTTTGGTTTCGATCGCCCTTCTTCGAGTGTGTATTAATAAGCGAGGTGTAAACATGAAAATCTCAAACAAGGTCATATACAGCATTGCGCTGCTCTGCCAGACTGCGGCCCTCATTTTGGAAATGCTTCCTTACGGAGTGGTGTTGATTTTCGCATCGGGGCCGAGTGAAAGGATCACTGAAACATTTTCCTATTTCAGTTTGACGCCATTCGGGTATGCTAACTTTTTTCCGCTCCCAACAGGTATCTTGACTATCGCAGTTATTATCATGTGTACGATCAGCCTGATAAAAAAATTGAAAGTATCCAAGTATCAAAACGCCGCTTTTATGAGCAGCATCATAGCCGCCGTATTGTCGGTCATGCCGTTGTTGCTGTTTGGCAAGGAATATATGTCTACAATCAGTTATACAATATCGGCGCTGATACTTATTTCCGTTATCTTGCAGGCTTTGGCAAACCGTCAGTCAGGAAGTACCGCAAAATGAGCTCACCTTTTGATACATCAAATTGCAATTTGTCGAGCTATCTGACGCCTTCTATACGGTTTCGGCCAGCTCTTTTCACTACATCCCGAGAATACTCCAGATATATAGCGGAGCCGTCAGCGTGAACACAAGGCAGGCGAACAGAATAGCAGGTGCGGCCCATTCGAACTGACCATGCTTCCGATAATCAAAATACGCCATCCCCAATTTGGCAAAGAAGAACACTGCCAAAATGAGGTCAATGGCGGGAAACACCACGTTGTTGACAACCGTCTTGATCTGACCGGAGGCGTCCCGCCAAGTACCCTCAATAGCCCCTGCCACATCCCCGGTCGGAGCGGCGTATGCTGTCGTACTAAACGCAAAGGCTACCATGAGGGCAAAAGTCAAAACAAGAGCTGTTTTCTTGTATTTCTTCATAAAGACCACCTTTCCAAAGTTAAGAAAAGACCGCAGAAATACTTCTGCAGCCTTGCTCTTTTTCTGATATTTTATTAAGGATTGAGGGGGGCGACATGCCAGTCGCTCCACAAATTCCCGCGAATTGTAAGGGAGTCAGTGAGGTTGGCGGACAGCATCCCATCCGGCGTCCACCCATCAATGAGCCAAGTGTTAACGGTATAGGCTCCATCAGGCATCCAAATCGGGCTGAAATGAGTGCGATTTTTGTAAGTGGAATAAGGATTACGTTGAAATTCAAACCGCCCCGAACCCATACGTTCTAAAAGCCGCCAGTAGGTTTCATAACCAAACTCCGGGAAGTAGCTGACCGCATTCTGCGGCTGAGTAACTGCTGAGCTTTGGTTAGAGCTGACACTTCCGATAACTGTCTGATTGATGCCGTATCCTGATTTCATTGTCCTTCCGCTGGCAGTAGGGTTACGGTTGTCACACTTGATGCTCATGGCAGCGGTCAGGCTGGCGCTGTAGCGATTCAGGTCAAATTCCCACCATCCGTGATCGCACCAATATCCATCTTCATCATCCCCATGCCATACCCAGTACTCTTGCCACCACGGCCGCCAAACACTCCAATTTGCCGTGCTTTTTATCGCTCTGTTCGGAACAGCGGCGATACGGTAGCTGTCGTTGCGGTCATCGGCTACGGGATTAGGCGGAGGATTTTTGTCAAGATCAACGATTTTTACATTGAGGGCAGTTTTTGCAGTGCTTCCGGGACCGGATACCGTCACATGGATTGTCATGGCCTGCTCAGTATCCGGGGTTTTCCATTTTACCCACGCAAGCTGACTGTCTCCTTCAGGATAATAAACATTACCCACGCTGTAGGTTCGCCCACCGATATTAAAGCTGACACGGGTGGGCCTGTCGGGGTCGGATTGACCGCCGCTGACTCTGATTGCCGTAATGACATCCGTATTCACACGGTACTCATAATCGTAGGCGTCAATCTGAGGTTCCTCCGGCCTTTCTGTAAAACGGACAATGCCAAGCCCAAGGCTGGACTTGATGTCCGCATTAGAAGCGGCGCTTGTCCTGCTTCCTCCCCATGCGGGATAACCGAGATCACTTACTTCAAGAAACATGGCGAGGGGCAAATTCTTATGAGTAAGGGACACCATACGCCGCCTTAAAAGGCCGCTTGTCTGCTCATCGTAGAGCGCAGCTTCGGTAGCGGTGGTGGCAATCATAACACCTTCAAATTTGTAGTAGGCGATGGGTTCCAAAAGAATTTTATACTCTCCGCCGATGAGGATGTCATAATCCATGCCTGTAACCTCTGCGATACGCTTAACCACGTATTCGGAACAGAAGTATTTTTTGATGGCCTCAATGTTGTTGCTGCCGTTAGTGCTGATGATGCGGGGCATGGTCTGTCCAGGGTTAATAAATTTATACGAGTCTACACTTGGTACGAGTGTCTGGCCGTTCGTATAACTGATTTTACTTTTCCCTCCAAAGTGTAGCCGAACATTGCTGGGGGTTTTATTTGTAAAATCCACCGGTGTAGTAACAACCGCATGGTCGCTCGCGCGAACCACTGTGACACGCACACCTTCATTACCGGGACTCCATGAGTTGGTGCTGGTTCCGCTGCCCATGCCGCCGCCTCCGCCGTCAATGTTCCCGCTGCCGCCGGTGTCGGCAAAAGCAGTCATCGGGCAGAGCAGACAAAAAATAAGGAACATCGGCAAGACTCTCAAAAGCAATTTTTTCATCCTGACCTCCTTTTTTGCAAAAGAAAAAGGCACGGTATCTTTCAACCGTACCTTCATACATATAAACATTGTTTTAATCCATAATGCCAACCCGCTTGTTGATATCGCCGTCACCATCCACAGTGGTTCCTTGTCCATCCCCAATATCATCGATCCACCCAAAACCCGGCACATAAATCTTGCCGTCCTTGGTTTCGCCGCCCTGGGGCTGACTTTCACTTTTGGGTGTCTCTTTCGGCTGTTCCACCTTGTCATGGTCGACAGCAGTGGGAGGCTCGGTGACTTTTTCACCGTTAGGCTTTTGCGTAGAGTCTTGGAGCTGTTCCTCGGTATATTCTGGCTTGCTCACATCGCCCTGAATGGTCTGCTCGGTGCCACTGGAAACCGCACCGTTGTCGGTGCTCACCGGCTGGCTGGTATCGGGCGGGGTGACCACCACCTCTTTTCCTTTCTCTGCGCTGTCCGGCTCGGACGGCTCTACTGTCACATCGCTCACCTCGGAGCTTTGAGGTGGGTGTGGATTGTCCACCGGTTTTGGACTTTTGAACTGCTGCCCAATCAGTACCACCAATACTGCACAGATGGCGAGACAACCGATGACAGTCAGCCATTTCTTCATTTTATTATTCATAAGAGTGTCCTCCTATTTGTAAAATTTTGAGATTTACCTTGTTAAGTCACACCCTACCACGAACTTTTCAAAAAGTCTATCCTTACAAAATAGACTTTCACAAAAAATTAAAATCTCGGCGTATACCCGGCACTGGTCTTGACTTTGATACGCATAGGCGGCAGCAGTTTTCCTCCAAAGGATACCGGAACCTCCAGCATGATGGTGCTGTCAGCTTTAAAGCGGGCAGAGACTTGGTCACTTGATGCGAAAGGAGCATTTCGAATATCCACATCCAGATTCCATATTTTAAATTCCAGCTTTCCGTCAGAAGTGCGTTTTTCATGATAGCCGCCACTGTAGGAAAGACCGAGGATACCGTCCAGCCTGTTATATATATCGCCGTAATCGAGACTTTCTTCAAAATCCTCCGCAATGGGCTGGTAGGCTCCGCTGTAGCCTTCCCGCACACCGTGGTACACATCGTCATAGTTGTCGTTGACGGTGGAGATGACGGCAGCCTGTAATGCATCCCGCACACCCTGTGCAACAATCATAAGCCGGAAATATTCCGAAATGCCGGTAAAGACAATCAAGAGCGACAGGGTTATGGCAATGATGAGCGGAAAGCCTGAGCCGTTTTTATCTTTAAAGATACGCTTGATTTTTTCCATCTCATCACCTACTTCCAATAGACTTCCGATTTTCCTGCGGCATCAGCCCTGAGCGTTATCGGGAAGGAGCCGAATCCTCCGAACAGTCCGATATTAGTCTGATAGGTGACCGTTACCGTGACTTCCTCGTTGAGCTGAATCCTTCCGGTTTTCGACCATGCCACTGTAGGGCTCAGACCGGTCTTTTCCCGTAGATACTGTTCACGGCGTTCGGTTTCACTGCCGACCTGGCCGGAAATTTCCGCTTCTCGAATGAGCTCTGCGGCAAAGGTGTCAATCTGCTGCTTTTGAATGTAGACAGGAAACACATTCACGGCAAGGGCGATGACCAGCATAGCACATAAAACCAGCACCGCTACATCGATATATCCCTCGCCATTCTTACTTTTCAGGATTTTCAGCACGTGGTCACCTCCAACTTAAAACATTCCGCCGAGGGATGTGATGATTTCATAGACGATAATCGCCATGTAGGTCATGATGAAGCACATGAGCATGGCAAAAGAGAACACACGGATTTTCGGCGGAATTTTCATAGCCTGTGATTTCAGACGTTGGAGCTCTAACTGCTTCATATCGTGCGAAAGCATCTGAAAGTACATCACTCCATCATCCCCGCGCAGTACACCGATCAGCCCCCTTGTAATATCCGAGAGCATTGGCGAATTAAACCTTGCTTCAAAGCGAGTCAGAGCCGCTTCGTAGCTGGAGGAACGCATGTCTGCCGTAAGAATATCAAGCTCTGCCACAAAGTCCTCGCCTGCATTTCTTTTGAAATTTTCCAATATGGACAGCACATCCCGGCTGGCTTTCAGTTCCTGGGTGATGGTTGCAACAAAGCGTGGCAGTTCCTGCTCGATTTTACCTCGCTTGGCCGCCAGAGCTTCATCTGCCTTACGGATTTCCTTGAAGTAGAACAGTATGGCAGTAAAAAGCACAATGGGGGCCAGCAGCGGCAGGACGATAAGGCATGGAATGATGCAAAGCGCAATACTCATCGCCTTGACAATTGCCATTGCCATAAACAGTTCTGGTGAGTCGGAAAATCCTGCTGCCGACAGGACATTTGCCATTCGGCTTTTTTTATATTCATCCATACGGACGTAGTGGCATAGCCGGATAGCTGCATTGCGCAGCAGCATATCGATGGTTTTGGGCTTCTCCTTAGTCTGCTTTCCTGATGACAGAATTGCCTTTTGGGTGGCGAGAGTGGGCAGCCGCAGCAGATCGGCGGCAATGAAAAAGAGCCCCGCCGACAGGAGGACTCCAAATAGAAAGAGATAGATTGTCATAGGCGTCCTCCTATCTTCGATATTCGATGGGCTGGGTCAGCTTAATGACAAAGGCTGTGGAAACAAACATCACGGCGGCACAGATGGTCAGGATAATCTGCCCCAATGGTGTGTGCATCAGCGTGTGATACCAGTCCTGATTCAAAAAATGGAGGAGCGGTATATTGCCGATGACAAGAACCTGCATGACGATGAATTCCTTTCGGGGCTCAAAGACCATGTTTTCCAGCTCAGCGTTGACCACACGCATATCGCTGAGCTTGCTGACGATGGGAGTCAGGGTGGTTTTGAGACTGCGGTCATGCTGACATGCAATGAGGGCATCGCACCACTCGGCATATACAGTGTTGTCAATCCGGCTTTTCAGATCATGGAGAGCCGCCGTTATATCCGGGTCTATTAACTTAATACGGGATACAAATTCATTGAATACGGACAGCACAGGCGGGTTCAGGTATGGGAGATTTTCCTCCACCGCCGTCAGAATATCCTCGTTTCTAAGGTAGGCCGTGGTGATGATGCTAAGTGCCGTTTCAAGCTCCGCCGCAATGTCCTTTTTGAAGTGGCCGGCAGTGAGCTTTACCCACCAGAAGGGCAGGAACATACAGCCTATCGCCATTACAGGAATAAGAAAAAAGTTTGAGAGCATGATGGCGATGGATGCGCCCACGGCAAAAAATAACAGGGACAGGACGCAGAGCATGGGAAAGCGTTCCGTCCTTCCGGTTACTCTAAGAATCGATTGCACTTCGTCTATTTCACGGCGCAGATAAGACTTCTTTTTTCTGCGGGTGAACTCGTCCAGCTCATCACGGAGGGATTTGGGTCTGCCGGTGAGCTTTGTGAATACGGCGGAAGTAAATTCCATTGGCGTAAGACCGAACAGAATAAAAAAGCCTGCAATCATTCCGATGCAAGCAATTAAAAGTATTGTTGTCATGCACTTCGCACCTCCTTTTTTCGAAGACTTTCAATGAGTGCCTGAGGCATACCGTTCTCCAGCAGCCGTTTGGCAAGGCTGTCTGAGATGGTGTTCACCTGTTCGTGATGTCCCTCGATGATAAATTTGCCGTTCTCAATACGGTTTTCAGTGATCACATACTGAAAGAGCGGGCGGTAGTGTCTTGTGCCGTCCGGCAGAATTTCGCATTCCTGAATCTCCATCATGCGCCGCTGCTTGTTTTCAAGTTGTTTGCAGAACACCACAATCGGATAGGCCTCCGTGACATAGTCCATGAGGGTCTGGTCGGACATATCCACGGCACGTTTGCACAAAGACACCATGCGGCGGTAAGTGGCTTCGCAGGAATTAGAGTGGATGGTGGTCAATACCGCTACGCCGGTCCGGGCAGCTTCCTGCGCAGCATTCGCCTCTGCACCGCGCATTTCTCCTACCACGATGATATCCGGATTAAAGCGGAGCGCATAGTCTAAAAGATCGGTCTGATCAATACGCTGACGGTCATTGTCGCTGTCGCGGGTCAGGGTATGGATAACCGAGTTGACCACCTTACCGTCTTTTTCCCGTACCAGTGCAAGCTCACGGGAGCCGTTTTCAATGGTATAGATTCTCTTGTTGTCCGGGACAGTGGTCAGCACCCAGCCAGCCACAGTGGTTTTGCCGGAGCTGGTGGCGCCTGCCACACAGATCGATATGCCATAGCGGATACAGAGAGATAAAAAATCCAGCATGGAATCTGTTGCCGTGCCGCTTTTGACAAAGTCCTCTTTCTTCATGCTCTGAGGGTTTACGATACGGATGGAGGCTGCTACGCCAACATCCTCGTCCACAATGGGACTTTTGAGTACGGCTATGCGGATATTCTTACTCAAATGTCCCAGCACGATGGGGCTGGCGTTGTCTAAGACCATCCCGCTGATGTGAAGCATCCTTCGGATGACATTGACAGCGTGCTGGGGGCTTTCAAAACGTTCCTCCAGCTTGACGGTTCGTCCGTCCGAATACTGTACCTCAATATCCCGCCATGAGTTGATGTCGATTTCCTCAATGCCTGTGCCGAAGATATATTTAGTTAGAAACCCAAACTCCGCCATTTCGGTGTAGAGGGCATCTGTAAGCTTTTTTCCGCTTAAGCCGTTTACCGAGATGCGGTGATCCTGTACATACTTGGCGATATAGCGTTTAAGCTGTGCTTTGGCATCCTCGCCGCCCGCTGTGATGAGAGTGCTGTAGTTTTCGGAAATATATTCCTGCACATCGGCAAGTACTGATGAAAAGCTCTTTCCCTCGGCTTCAGGGGTAAAGAACAGCGTATGCGCACGGTTCGCGCCTGCAAAATCTACCGGGTGTCTGACCGTGGGTTCCTGCTCTGAGATGCTGTTTAAAGCCGCAGGTTTTGTCAAAGGGGCTATGGATAAATGGGTTTCGACCGTTTTTTTCTGTTCGGCCTGCGGCTTATTCTTCTTGGAAAATGCCTGAGCATTTCTCTTTTTCCCTAACATCCGAACACCTCCCTTGCAATTTTTTCAATTTCTCTGCGGAATTGACGGCTGTCCTTCAGGGACAGATCGGCAAGCAGATTGCCTGCAAGATACTGTTCCTCCAATTCCTGCGAATGGGTCAGGGTAAAGGCCACCGATCCCAGCGCCTGTCCGATCTGCTCGCCGGCCTGCTGGGGTTTTACATTGCTTGCAACCTTATATTGCTTATCCGCATCCCATTTGGAATCCCGAAGCAGAGGAAGCTGACTGGAGAGATAGCTCACCGATTTTAGGTCGGCATTGGCAAGTCGCAAAACGTTGTCGGCTTCCATGAGCGCCACGGCGGAGAGGATGTCGTTGGCAATATAGCTGCCGCAATCCACCACCACAAATGGCGCAATTTTCCGCAGACCATCCATCAGTTCAAGTACCTGTACCTGCTCATAAGGCGGGTAGGTGTATTCGTTCTCACCCTTTTTCATGCCGAGGATGGTGAGATGTCTGTGCTTTTTTAGCGTCACCAGATTATGCTTGATGAGAGCATCCGTCACATGAGCCGCTGCAAGGACGCTGCCCAGTGAATGCTCGCATTCCAGCGCCGAGGGCGGACAGATGCAGGGCAGCATGGGTGCGGTCATGTCACACAGCAGAAGCACCACGTTTTTCTTCCGGTCGGCAAGATACTTCGCCAGCTTGACCGCCACGGTCGTCTTGCCGCTGCCGGGTGAGCCCCAAACGGCAAGAATGCCGCTCTGAGGTTCCATCTCCTGCGTGATATCTTCCTCGGCAGATTGTCGTGTGAAGATGCTCTTTTTCTTGAAGTTCAGCATCACTGCACCTCGCTTTCTGCAGGCGCTTCGGATACGGGGTTTTCTTCCGTTCCCTCGGCATGAGAGTCAGAAGGGCTGTCTTTTGTCTGTTCTGCAGGATAGAGGGCGGCGATCACTTTGTCCTGTGCTTCTAAAAATTTGGTGGTGTTGGCATGGGAGCCCCGGTAAACAAGGGACAGGTGGAGCTTGCCGTCAGACTCCAGCTCTGCCAGTATCTTGCTTTGTTCGGGAGAGACAAGCAGGGTCACCGTGGAGGGCAGTTCCCGTTCATCATCCCCTGCAGGAGCTTCCCCGGTATTAGCGTCATAGCCGGAGGATGCGGTTACGCTGATCACTTCAACATATTTCAACTCGGCAGGGATAACGGTGGCACCCTGCTTTTTATAGTCAGGTGCTATGACCGACACGATATCGCCGCTCTGAAGCTTTCCGGAAAGGCCGTTTGCAAAGCTCTTGATGGTCACCGACATGGCTTGTTTGGTGCCGTCCAGATTGTACAGATAGGCGTTCTCAGCGGCGGGAGTGTCGGACAATTTGGTATTCAGAATATAGTCACCAACGGAAAGGTCGGCTTTAGCGTACTTGCCAATAACTGTTTCGCTCTGGCGTATGACATTTTCGGGAAGTCCGAAGCCGCCCACTTCCACGGTTTGAATCATGTCTTTGGTGATTTCATCACCTGCTTTAATTTCCTTTGTTACACGGACAATCTCTGTTTTCTGGCTGATGGATTTATTGAATAGCGGTGTCACTCCGAAACAGATGAGAAGGGATAAAAGAATGCAGATTACGCCGACAACCGTGCGGTTTTTAAATAGGCTCATAAACTTTCCTCCTATCGGTAAGGATTTTTTTCATAGGATGGTTCCTCCAATATTCATAATGGCTGCAGCAAGAAAGCCGAGGGATAAAAACGGTGCCATAGGCAGGGATGCCTGTGACGCTCTCTGCGGCTCCAGTTTTTTGAGCTTTCTGATAGCCTGATTTAAGATGTAAAAAATGAGGGAGGCGGTCAGACCGAGTATCAGTCCGACCACGCATCCCCAAAAGCCGATGGCAAGGCCAGCGGCGGCAGTGAACTTTATATCCCCGCCTCCAATACTGTCAGGCTTACATAAAGCAGCGGTCAAAAACGGAAGCGCCGCAAGGATTCCCAAAAAATTGACAAGACTGAAATCAATCAGCCCCGTCAATGCAATCAAGATACAGGTACTGTCCGGGATGATCCGTTTGCGGATATCCCACACAGAAGCTGCTATAAGCAGTAAAGAAAAAAGCACCGTTTGAAGGGTGTTGTTAACCTCCATAGTTGAACATTTCCTTGATGCGCTGGGTCAATGTCGGGAGCACCGTTTCTCCGAACAGTGCGTAAAGCCCTGCCAGCAGCAGGGCGCCAATGACAACCGCCAGCAGAATTTTGATGGCCGTGTCAATATAGCCCTCCCCGCAATTGCTTGAAAGCATGCCATGAGTTTTAGAGATGGCTGTGGCAGTCTTGCTTTTCAGCTTGCAAAACAGATATTTCATGGATTTTCCTCCTATTCAAAGTGGTAGGTCACCGAGTAGGTGATGTTGGACTTGTTATACATACAATTATGGTTGGTGTAGTAATAAAATTCGAGCTTGCTGTATACGCCTGCGCCCAGCGTCCTCTTGAAAGTAATGCCATTTGAGGTGGTACCATAGTCAAGCTGATCCCACTGGCTGGTCAGCTTGTTGTAACCGCGCACTCTGCCAAAGTCAGAGCCACTGTGACCGCTGACCGGAGGTACGGTAAAGGTATACTCCGTGATGGTTGCGCCTTCAAGTCCGTTTTCGAGAATAACCGAATCGGGTCCGGTGAGCGTCATACCGCCGCTGCCGTTGGAGTCCGCCACAAAGAACACGATGGCAGACCAGGAAGATTCAGCACCCGCAGAATCCACCGCCTTGACACGAACCACATTTCTTCCCAGCGGGTAGGTTTGTGTTTCTGCGTTTCGGCCCTCCCAAACGAGAGTGACAGGATCGCCGTCGGGGTCGGAGCTGGTCGCTTTGATGGTGACTGGCGTTCCCGGCGGTACGCTATTGCCGCTTGGCGTTCTGGTAATGACCGGCGCAGTCGGCGCAGAGTTTGCGATGGTAAAGGTTTTGGATACCCATTGCGAATATAGCCCGGTTGCATCCTTGGCACGGACACGGATGGTGTGAGTACCAACGGCATAGTAGTTGTCAGCCGCCTTATTTTCCCATTCCAGCGTGGTTGCATCGCCGTCTGCATCGGACGCTGTGGCGCTGATATCGACAAGGAACTTGCCGTTATTCGCTGTTCGGGTGGGAGCTGCGGTCAGTGTGACAACAGGTGCAGAGCTGGTGATGGTAAATGTCTTTTCTGCCCAGGGGGAATAAGCTCCGACAATGTCTTTTGCACGGACACGCACGGTGTGAGTACCTGCGGCGTAATAATTGTCCGCCGCCTTGTTTTCCCATTCCAGCGTGGTTGGGTCGCCATCCGCATCAGAGGCTGCAGCGCTGATATTGACAAGGAATTTGCCGTCCTTGACCGTGCGGGTTGGTTCAACTGTCAGGGTAACAGTGGGAGCGGAATTGGTCACGGTGAAGGTTTTTTCCGTCCACGGGGAATAAGCTCCGGCGATATCTTTGGCTCTGACACGGATGGTATGGGTACCCGGCGCATAGTAGCTGTCAGCCGCAGTACCCTCGTACTCCAATGTCACCGAATCGCCATCGGGATCGTCGGCACTGGCGGTAATGTCTACAAGGAACTTGCCGTCCTTGGCGGTACGAGAGGGAATTGCCGTTACCACAGGGGCATTCGGCGCAGTATTGGTTACCGCGATGCTCTCCGAATGAGTGGTTACACGCCCTTTGCTGTCTATGACAGAAGCGGTCAGGATAAAGTCGCCGGTGTCACGGATGGCGATCCTGCCGCCGTCATTGTCCAGCGTTCCCTGATACTGTGCCGCATTGCCGTCCTTTTGCAGCGTCCAAACTACGGTATAGCTGCCGATATGCTGAACATCTTTTGCGACAACATCAAACTCCGCACCGTAGTGAACGGTCTGCGGCATGGTGAATGTATACTGCACCACCGGCAGGATGCGTATACTTTCGCTGTGGGAGTAACTGCGTTTCAGATAATCGGTCATCATGGCGGTTAGAACATATTCGCCATCGCTTCGGAAAGTAATTTTTCCTCCCTGCGGGGTGAGACTTCCGCTGAATGCCTCTGAGAGCGGAATATTTTTGCCGTCCTTGCTGACGGACCACTCTACCGGCAGAACATTGTTGTTGCCGTGGGTTCTGATGTCAAGGTCGGTATCGGTGTAGGCAAAGGCGGGAAGCTCAAAGTCAATGGTCAGAACGGGAAGCACCTCGCACCTGTCCTTGCTTTCATACAAAAATACCCGTCCTGTTTCATCGGTAACTCTCGCCACCAGCTCATAGATACCGGCTCTTTTAAATCGGATTGTGCCGCCGTTGTTTGTGAGCTTACCGCTGACATAGGTCGACCAGTCCTGAAAACCGAAGGTATTGTCCACCAGCCATTCGATGGTAAGGCCGTCCAGATTGGCGGTTTCAGTTTTGACTACGACATCGGTATCGGTATGAGCGTACTTTGACAGGCTGTAGCTTACGGCCGGCACAGGATAAACCTTGAATCTCTGTTCATAGCGGTAGGTTCTGCCGCCATCATCGGTGAATTCCGCTTTCAGGACATAGCTGCCCTTGGAGTGAAACTTCAGCTTGCCGCCACTGTTGCCCAGCGTGCCCTCCGCCGCGTCGGTGAGGGATACCTCCTTGCTGTCATGCAGCAGCGACCACTTGGCGGTATGGCTTCCGATCTCCCCGAACACCGCTTCCACCGTAACGGTTTTATCGGTATGGAAGATTTCAGGCAGATAAAATCCCGCTGATCCCACCGGATAGACGGTGATATCCGCTGTATCGGCAAACACTCTGCCTGTAGCGTCTGTGACAGAAGCGGTCAGCACATACACGCCTTTTTCCTTAAAGCGGATGCTGCCATCGGATGGATTGCCTTCGATAAATGTGCCGATGTCGGCAGGTTCACCGTTTCTGGTCAGGGTATAGGTTAAAGCGAGACCATCCGTTTCTTTTGTTTCTGTCTGTAGAGTGATGGTTTTATCCGTATGGGAAACCGCCGGCAGGGTAAGCTTTACCTCCGCCACAGGGTAGATGGCGATGTTGCTTTGTGCAGTAACGGTTTTGCCCAGCTCGTCTGTAATGGAGGCGGTCAGCGTATATCTGCCTTTTTCCTTAAACAAAACCGTACCGCCAGCAGAGTTTAACTCACCAGAGAGAGCTTTTTCCAGATCCGCGGCAGCTCCATCTTTTTGAAGGGACCACACTACCGAATTAGCGCCGAGGTTTTCAGTAGCAAGTTCCACCGAAACGGCCGTGTCGGTGTGGGCGGTTTCAGGCAATGAAAAAGCAGCCTTTACCACCGGATAGATGCTGATTGTCTGCTCATGGGTTACCGTAATGCCCCGGCTGTTTTTTGCTGTGGCAATCAGGGTAATGCTGCCTGCTTTCGTAAATTTGACTTTGCCGCCGTTTGCGTCCAACGTACCCTCTGCCAGCTCGGAAAGCTCTGCAGGAAGCCCGTTTTTGAGAGCCGACCATGTCACGCCGCTTACATGGCGGCTTTCCGGCTTGATCTCAATTTCCTCGGCAGTATAAGCGGTTTTGGGCAGCGTAAAGCTGAACTGCGGGGCAGGAACATAGGAAGATCCGCCGCTACTGTCGGAGTTTGAGTGCTTATCCTTCGGTTTGGTGTTTGCTGGCGGCTTCGCTGTTTCCTCTTTCTTGATCTGCTCCTTTGCTTTATCAGCATCCACCAGCATTTCAAAGACTTCTCCGCGGGTGGCATTGCCGTTCGGTTTAACCGTTCCGTCCGGATAGCCGTCTACAATACCATATTTTTTACCGGTGCAGATGCAGGCTTTGTCTGCGTCACCAAGTTCGCTGTCATCTGAAAAGCCGGTTGCGCAGGAGCAGGATGCGTCATGGTCGCCTTTGCCGATGGCTCTCACCAGCATACGGATCATTTCTATGCGGGTGATGGGCTCGTCTGGCAGAAACTTTGTGCCGAAATCATCCTTTTGGATGATTCCTGCAAAAATGAGTGCTTCCACATGCTTCTCTGACCAGTGGCCGGCAATGTCGGCGAAATGAATGGTGATTTGGCTTTCATTCGGCTCTGGCAGTTCCATGGTTCTTGCGATCAAGGCTGCAAACTCGCCTCTGGTGATGATGGCATCAGGGTGTACCAAGCCATCGGGATAACCGCTGATGACGCCTTTATTTGTAAGAATTTGAATAGCTTCCTCCGCCCAATGGCCTTTGGCATCCTCAAAATATCGGTTTACCGCATAGGCGCTGCCCGCAAGCAGGGAAACCACCAAGCAAACCACAAGAAGAATGCCGAGAGGCTTTTTCATTTTCTCGTTCATTGGCTACCTCCTACATCCCGCCCATGACAGGCTGACTTTGCTCCTGCTGGAGTTCGGAAGATTCCTGTTTCTGTGCGGCGGCCTGTCCTTGAGTGAGCGTCTGCTGGTAAGCCCCGATAACCGCCTTGTCAAATTCCGCTTTGGACTCCTTGGTACAAGGAAAGCAGATATCCTTGTACTCGCCGTTTCCGGCCTTGTAGCTGGGCATGGAAATGAGCAGCCCCTTGGAGCCCTCCATGATCTTGATGCCCCGAACGGCGAAAACACCGTAAATATTGACCGAGGCGGTAGCCTTACAGCTTCCAGCCGGACGGATGGAATGAATTTTTACATCGTACTTGGGAACGGGCGATGTTGTATTCTTAGGCATGTTTATTCCTCCTTCTCAAAATTTCCGGTATTTCTAACTGGCGTAGTTGAACATTTCTTTAATGCGCTGGGTCAGGGTCGGGAGCACCGTTTCCCCGAACAGGGCATAGAGCCCCGCAAGGAGCAGGGCGCCAATGACAACCGCCAGCAAGATTTTGATGGCTGTGTCAATATAACCTTCTCCGGCATTACCTGAGAGAAGGTTCCTGCCACGGAAAGCGAGATTGGCTGCGGCATCCTTTGCCGCTGTAATCTTGTGTGAAGCTGTACTTTTCATTTTTTTGATAACCTGAACCATGTAGTTTTCCTCCGTTCTATTGTTTCTTTGGTCGAGAAAAGGCAGCCCCAGGCTGCCTACATACTCATTTTCATTGCTTGGGTTTGCTCTGAGCCCCCGAAGCTGATTTTCTGGAATCCAAAACGGTCGCAGTAGTGATATTCGCTGCCTTGGGCGTCATACAGCTCCACCACATCAGACATGGAAAGAGAGTGTCCCGAAAAGCCTGCCGGGTGATTTGCATTGCACCTTGTGTAGATGGCTTCGAGGTCGTTGGTGTCGAGCTGACCGTCATAGACGATGTTGTAATTTTCGAGAGATGGCTCTCCAAATCGCCGCACCATTTCTTCATAGGGTATAAATTTCATGTGCACGTCCACGTCCGGCTTTAACTGCCAGATGCGAACATTTTTCAGCAGTACGCCTTCCATGCCATCCGCACGTTCGCCAGCAAGAAGCCGCTCCATCACGCCATCTGTCCACTTCGGCGTTAAGGAGCGGCTTTGGAGCCAGATGGTCAGCTCATCATTTTGAAAAATGCTGTCCACAATGGCTTTTTCTTTATCAGTATAACCGGCCGGGTTTCCATAGTAGGAAATGAGGCCGTTTTTCAGGGTAATCCCCGACATCTTCCCACCTCCCGGATAATGTCTTAAAGAATGAGGGCAGGTTATTTGCCATAGATGATGCTTTCCTGCATGATCAATTCATCCAATGCTGCAAGGCAGATACCGTTTTGCGCCAGCACCGAAAGAATGCAGGCCGGTACATCGCGAATATCTTGCTGGATATCTGCCTTTACGACTGTAAATTCGCCGCTGTCCTCATCGGTATAGCCTTCTAACCGGGTACCCTTGGGGATACCCGCTTCCTCCAGCAGATAGTCTGGAATGCGGATGTCCTGGTTTTCGTCCAGCAGATCACGGCAAAGGGAGCAGTCTGCTACCCATTCAGCGGGGTTGTGATTGCAGCCGCCTTTTTCACTTGCTTCCGGATTTTCATCCTCGCAGTTGTTGCAGAGACCGCAAGCTCCGGCAAGGAGAACCGTCATATCGCTCGCCAACTCGCTGAGTGCGGCAATAACGCGAATAAGCTCCAGCGCCGTCATTTCACCCTTGTGGATGACGCATACGCATTCGGCGGCTGTCACCACAAGGGTTTCCGCATCGGCAAAGCTGCAACGCTGCTGAACATCTATGGGGATTTGCAGGGCCTGCTCATTTTTCTTCTGATTGTTTTTCATGGGGTCTGTCCTCCTTTAAATATTTGCCCCGATAGGGACGGTGTTCCTTTTTGGTTTTTCGGTCAGAGCTCAATCCCGCCGTTGTCAAATAAATTGAGTTGCGCCGGGGCCTCCCTCGTCCGTTCCCCCATATCGTAATTGGCAATGAGGATTTCGGGGAACTGCGCCCCATTGTCATACCGCTGCTTGATGTTATTGATGCGGGTATAGGAATCAATTTGGATACCCGGCGCATCATACAAATTGCGGATAAAATCGCAGTCATTGTAGGACAGCAGGAATTTGCCCTCAATTCGCAGCAGAGCATCCCGCAGGCGGATGTGATCTTTTTCTGTAAAGCCGTCCTCACCCACGTTTTTGTAGTAGCCCTCGGTTTCAAAGTACGGCGGGTCACAGTAGAAAAAGCTGACGGGGCGGTCGTATTGCCCAATCAACTTCTCGAAATCCTTGTTTTCGATCACCACTTTTGCAAGCCGTCTGTGAGCCTGTTCAATCAGTGGAAAATTGGACCACATATCATGGGGCTGACTGCCATAGCTGGTAAGTCCCGATGCGTAGCTGTAGCGGATAAGCTGGTAAAACCAGGCTGCCTTCTGTACATCGGAAGCAGGACTGTCACGGGCGAGGGTATTTTTAACAAGGTCAAAGTCTGCGCGGGCATTGAGGACATAACGCAGTGCGTCTATAAGTTCCTCCGGCTTTTCCCGCACACAGCGGTACAGGTTGACCAGCAGTCCGTTGAAATCGTTATACACCTCAAAGTCTTTACCGGGCGGCTTGTGAAACAGTATCCAGCCGCCTCCGCCGAACACTTCAATGTATCTTTCGTAGTAGAGGGGAAACAGTGTGACGATCAGCTCACGCAGGGATTTCTTGCCGCCGATCCATGACATAAAGCTGTTCAGAAATCATCACCTCCCTCCAGCGGCAGGCGTATCTGCGTATCGTCAAATGCCGTGAGGGAATGCCTGAGCCCTCCGATGGCGGCTCTGATTCCGCTGACGCGGCTTCTCATATGACGGATGGTCAGCCGGACTTCCGCTTCGGTTCTTGCGTAAAAATATCCGCTTTGATCGCTGGCGATAGGGATGCCTTCGCGACGCAGGCTGTTGACAATGTCGCGCAGTTCCTTACCGGAAACACAAAAGGTGTGTTCCAGTTCTTTGCTGGTGACGGCATTTTCCGCACCGTGATGATAGCGGTGCAGATATTCCGCAAGCTGTTTTTTCAACATGTTTACCTCCTTTCCGACCGCTTCCCTGGAAAGAAAGGCAGGACAAATGATAAAAAACAGGGCCGCCTCCTGTTTGGGGAAACGGCCCTGTTTTGATTTTGAATCTAAAAAAGCACAGGCATCATTGCCTGCGCTACTTGATTACGCCAAGCTCTCTCAAAACCGCCACACAGTCTTTAGCGCCTTGGATGTACAGATGTCGGCTGTATTCACCGAGCAAAAGCTGCATAGCTTCAAAATATGAGTCCACTATCTGTTTCAATTCGTTATCGTATTTCGGATGATCCTTTACCAGCACCGATGCATCCCGCTGCTGTTTGACAGCCTCCCTGACAGCAGGGTTGGATTCTGCCAATTCCGCAAACGCTGCGTCAAGACGTTCGTCCAATGCAGTTTGTAAGGACTCTTTCCATAACTCCATTCTGTCCACCTCCTTCAATTACAACACAATGCCACACTTTTCATAGGAAAGCTATACCAAATACCAAAAGAAATTCTGCTATTCATCTCCGGTCAGAACGGTCAAGATATTATCCAAGCTGCATTCCTCCCATCTGCTGGCTTTGCGCCAACTCATCCGGCGTCATGATGCTCCAGTCTTTATCACTGCTCCATAGGCTGACATAGATTTCGCCATTGCCTGTTTTTAAGGGATGCTGCTCAAAGCCTTCACCAAAGCCGTCCGATGCCTGACCGGAAACATAATCCTTAAGCTGCTCAAGCTCTGCCTCACTCAAGCTCCCTTGTATGCGGCATTCGGCCACACCCATCAGCTTGGCGCCAATCTGTTCCACTGTGAAAAAGAAGGAATGAACCTTCTGATTGACGCTGTCATTTTTAGGATAGTATTTCATGAGTCCTCGTTCCGTTTCTTCCGGCCTTCGCTCTTTCACAATGGCTGCAAGGATAGAATCGTGATAGGAGAGGATAGTATCTTGATCCAGCTCCGAGGGATAATCCTCCCAATCGCCCCATTCGTTGCGCTCGTATTTCTTAACGGTAAGCGGCATATATAGCTTGAGAGTCTGGAGCGGAGGAGATATTTTTGAGAACGAGTCCTCCCCAGGAATGAGGGCAAGGGAGCGCCCGTTGTCCCATTGCATGTGAATTCCGCACGCATCGTCAATAAAATCCACCGTACCTTCTGTACCGGGTGGTACGGGGGCATAGGGATCGTTCATTTTTGTGAGACGGATTCGTGTACCGGGCGGATACTTCTCCTTGAGCAATCTCAGAAATTCACTGTCATATCTCATATTTGTTCCTCCTTCATATGGGCTTTTGTTTTGCATTGGGTTTTTTGTTTATTTTCTGCATATCGGTTCTAAGGCAATCTCCCTCGGAACTGTAGCAGATAAAACCATGAGAGGGGTAGGGGCAGTTTCCGCAGCTTTTAAATGGTCCCTTAGGCTGTTCAGCTGCCGGTATCGGACCTGTTGTTACAAGGACATCAGAATCATAACAGGCAGGTTTCTTGTTTTTCTTATAGCGTACCAACATATTTTTCCTCCCTTCCAAAAAAGAAAAGCCGGGGAATCGAAGTGCATTTCTGCACTTCGATTCCCCGGCCAATAAATAAGGCTCCAATTTGCAATATTGGAGTCTTTAGTTCTAATTTTGCGTTATAAATTATGAAAATGAGCGATAGGCGTTTTTATTTTTGCTTTGCCTGTATGTAAGCAGTAAAGTTTGCCGCCCCCAGTTTTCTTCGTTTAGATAGCATTTTAGTCCAAATAGTATTTCCCTGTGCTTCGGTGATGTATCCTCTTTCCAGTGCCGCAAGTAATATATCGCCAGTTGTTAGATGCTTAAGATCCATTTGAGCGATATATAAAGAAATATCCTTACACTTCATTGAAGAAAGCGATATTGCGCCGATTGTCGAGTTAGCTTCCAATAAGGCAGGAAGCATGGGTATCCTCTCAAATTATGCGTTGCGTTATCTGCGGGAAAACACAGAAAGTGGCACACGCATTGCCTTCATCGACATATCAATGGAGCAGGAAATACTCAAAACGCTAATTGTTAATTCACTCTTTGTAGGCGGCTCGGCTATACTGTGTTTCTTTATCCTCAGTCTATTTTTAGCTCGTTGGGCGGTGCACCCGGTAGAGGTTGCATGGGAGCAACAAAAGCAATTTATCGCTGACGCGTCTCATGAATTAAAAACACCGCTCACCGTTATTCTCTCTAACGCTAATATGCTGCGCGCAGAAGGAAGCCTTGGAGATGATAAAAATATCCGCCGGATGGAGCATATTCACGCGGAAGCAGTCCGCATGAAGCAGCTTGTGGAGGATATGCTGCTCCTCGCCAAGTCGGACAGCCAAGAAAAAACTGAAATCCACAATGTTGTAGACTTCAGCTACCTTGTAAAAAGCGCCGTCCTTATATACGAGCCAATTATTTATGATGAAGCCAAATCACTTTCCTATGAGATCGAAGACAATCTCCCGGTTTTGGGTGATGCATCTCGACTAGAGCAAATGATGCACATCCTTTTGGATAACGCCCGTAAATACTCATCTGCCAATGGGGCAATTCGTGTGTATCTGCGAAAAACAGAAAATAGAAACCTTTTGCTTGAGGTTTCCAATGAGGGAACTCCCATTCCCAGAGAGGATTTGCAGAAGATTTTTTTAAGATTCTATCGCCGGGATAGATCGAGAAGTGGACATGGAAGTTTTGGCCTCGGTCTATCCATTGCACAAAGTATCGTGCATGGCCACAAAGGAAAGATATGGGCCGATAGTAATGGCAAATCGAACAATAGCCTTTATGTAACTTTGCCTCTTAGTACTCCGGAGCCTTGATAGAGGAATTTACCGAGGAAAACCCTATTTATGAGATCTGAATTTGCACCATCTGAAATCATGTTGCTGAAAACTTCAATGATATCGGGATTCTCGTTTTAATTATTATTATTTTCAAAAAACAGCTCATTCCAAATAGCTTTGGAATGAGCTGTTTTTCCGTATTCGGTTTACCTTTTAGGGTAGGGTAGGATCACAGCCTATCCGTGTGCCCCCATATTTCTGTACGAGACTCTTAAGTCTCTTTGAATCTTATCAAGTGTCCGATCTTTTTTATGATAGCGTATGAAAAAACCACAAGGCATTTTTGGCCTTGTGGTTTATCATTTTTGGTGGAGATAAGGATAAAGTATAATATTTTTCGCAAATTCATAAAGGCCCAAAAAAAATGACATGGCCGTACCCGTTTGGTAGAATTAAGTTGCTACACAAAAAATCAACCAATGGAGGTTACGTACCATGTCAGATAAAATTATACAGCTAAATGAAGGCGTAATAAAGCAGGAATTGAAAGAACTAGTTCGAAGTAGTGTTGAGGAAACCCTTAATAATCTACTGGAACAAGAAGCAGCAGAGCTAACTAAAGCAGAACGCTATGAACGCACTTCGGAAAGACAGGGCTATAGATCTGGTCATTATGAAAGGAATCTAACCACAACCTCGGGAAATGTGAGGCTTAAGATGCCAAAATTAAAAGGGATAGCCTTTGAAACAGCCATAATCGAGCGATATCGACGCCGTGAGAGTTCAGTGGAAGAGGCTTTGATAGAAATGTACTTAGCCGGTGTATCAGTAAGGCGAGTCGAAGATATAACCGAAGCTCTATGGGGGACAAGAGTTTCACCTGGTACCATAAGTGAATTGAACAAAAAGGTATATGTACATATAGACGCATGGCGTAATAGGCCACTGAAGAGCAGATACCCCTATGTCTACTTAGATGGAATCTATTTGAAACGCAACTGGGGCGGCGAATACGAGAACGTCTCCATTCTCATAGCTATGGCTGTTAACGAGGAAGGCTATAGAGAAGTGATTGGTGCGTCAGAAGGAATGAAAGAAGATAAGGCAAGCTGGCTGGCCTTTTTACAGGGCTTGAGGGAGCGAGGATTAACAGGGGTTCAATTATTCATTGGCGATAAATGTCTAGGACTTCTGGAGGCAATCAATGAGGTCTATCCCGATGCAAAGTATCAGAGATGCACAGTCCATTTCTACCGAAATGTATTTACAGTTACCCCGCGCTCCAAGGTAAAAGAAGTGGCTGCAATGCTGAAAGCTATTCATGCACAGGAGAATAAAGAAGCAGCAAGGCAAAAAGCACAGAGTGTGGTTAAGAAACTACGAGAAATGAAACTTAGGGAAGCAGCTGATAAGATAGAAAAGGGCATCGAGGAAACTTTGACTTATATGGAATTCCCCTATGCCCATTGGCACAAATTGAGGAGTAACAATGTTATCGAGCGACTAAACCGAGAGATCAGGCGAAGGACAAGAGTTGTAGGTACCTTCCCAGATGGAAACTCAGCCCTAATGTTGGTTTGTGCAAGGTTACGTTACGTAGCAAGCAAGGCCTGGGGAACTAAGCGTTACATGAGCATGAAATACCTTGAAGAAGTACTTGATGTCTCACTAATGACAGTGGGCTAAATGCTGGCTACCAAACGGTTAAAATGAAATTGCGAAAAAATCTTGACGGTACCCCTGTAAATTTTAACTATGGAGGTGAAGGGTGGTGAGGGAGTGAGTGCCAGCGAAAGGCGGAGGCATATTATTATGCTGCTTTGCCGACGAAGAAGGGAAACCGTACAAAATTTGGCTTCTGAATTTGGAGTCAGCGAGCGAACCATTCGTCGAGATATCGAAGAACTCACTCTCACATATCCCATTGAAACAATCTGCGGCCGATATGGTGGAGGGGTAAAGATGGCGGATTGGTATTTTGACAACCACCCCAAGCTATCACCCAAACAAGCGAAGTTGCTCAAGCGATTGGCCAAGGAATTAAAGGGTGAGGATTTAAAAGAAATGACCGAAATCCTTACTCGCTTTACCTCCTAACGGGGCACATATGTCTCCGTTTGCTCTTTGAAAACAGCATAGCCGGCAGCAAAATAACTTCAGCGGATGAGCCCGTGACGAGCGGGACAAGCAATGCGGAGGACGCGCCAAGACCACCTGTGGCAGACAATCTGCCATCTATGACGGCAAGAAGGTGCATAGCGGGTCCGTCTATCCAAAAGCAGCGGTGGCATGCTGTTTTGCCATGACCTCATCCGCCTATCATGGTACCCCTGCCCAGCCACAGTCTCAAACAATGGGGGCAGCTCGGAGAGATCCTCGGAGGGGTGAGAAGCCCGGAGCGCGAGCCAATCGCGGTTTTGTATGCCGCCCAACACCTGGGGAAGTAGTGTCGAATACAGGTGAGCAATCCAACTCAATGAATGGGTTTTTATGCGCAGAGGATGTGCCAGAGATCAGCTATTGGAAAGATGATAGGGAATATCCACTGGCACATCCTCTGCCAGATTTCAGAAGCAAGGCCAATGCCCAGGTATGCACTGCCTTTGCTTGTGAGATCCGGCATAAGCAGTAAGAGAGTGGAGATTTAGAAAGGAGAGCACGATGAAGAAGATTACCTATCAATCATTTGAGGAGCTGCCGGTGGTTATGATGGTCCCGGATATGGCAAATGTGTTGGGGATCGGATTGACGAAGGCATACGAGATCAGCAAGGAGAAAGGGTTTCCTTGTTTTCGTTTGGGTAGCCGTATTCTGATTCCCAGAGATCGTTTTATCCGCTGGGTCAACGAAAAAACGTCGCAATCTTCGGTTCTTTTGTAATGGATATTTCTCGCGTTATGTGATATGTGTTTGTGATGAAAGGAGGGGTGTATGTGCCCAGAAAAAGAGCAAACGGGGAAGGCACCATGCGTCAGCGATCGAATGGCCGTTGGGAGGGACGATATACCATCGGCATAGACCCTATGACTGGCCATGCAGTGCAGAAGAGTGTCTCAGGGAAGACCCAGGCAGAGTGCCGCGCTAAGATGCAGAAGGCTATCGAGGAGTGCCGGAATCTGGTCATCCGCAGCGAGGGAGAGTATACGGTGGGGGAGTGGTGCAGGCAGTGGTTTGAGATCTACTCGAAACCGCATCTGAGACCCAATACAGCAAACGGCTATCAGAATATCCTGTTTCATCAGATCGTACCCGCAATTGGGCAGATTAAGCTCCGGGAATTAACCCCCATACAGATCCAGAACATGTACAATCATATCAAGTCAGGCGGGCGCATTCGCCTGACAGGTCAGCGGGATAATCATGCCCTGTCCAACAGCTATGTCCGAAGTGTTCACATGCTGCTCCATAACTGTCTGAAGCAAGCGGTTCGGGAGCGACTTATTCACCATAATCCCTGCGATAACTGCCGGATTCCGAAAAAGGATAGGGTAGAGATGAAGATCATACCACCGGAGCAAATTGGCCGGTATCTTCGTGAGGCAGAGCGCTATGGGGTGCTCCCAATCTTCTACCTGGAACTGACGAGCGGGTTACGCAGGGGGGAACTATTGGCCTTGCGATGGGACGATGTGGATGTGGCGACTGGGATCATTACAGTCAATAAGCAGGTTACCCGGATCAATGGGGCTCTGGTCGTGTCCGATCCCAAGACGAACAACTCCATCCGGAAGGTAGCCGTTCCTCAAAGAACCGTGGAGCTGCTAATTCAAGAGCACAACCTACATCCAGACAGTCCCTACTTATTTATGTCCCCCCGCACCGGAGGGATGTGGAGTCCGGATTCTGTGTCCCGCATTCATAAGGAACTGCTGGCCAAAGCAGGGTTGGACACACGCGTTCGCTTCCACGATTTGAGACACACCTTTGCCACCTTAGCTATGCAGAATGGGGTAGACCCTAAAACCCTCTCCGGCACGCTGGGCCACACCCAGGGAAATTCAACGCACCTATACCCATGTGCCATTCCGAGTCGAGGAATGGCGCCGAGGGATTAACCGACCCAAAGTCCAGGGGTTGGTAGTGGGCAGCAAGGGAAGACCACCGGGCCCCTGGAAGGTTTGCCTTGGCGGAAAAGAGATTCTAATTCCAGTTCATAAAATCCCACGCCCAAAGTGGCTGAGAAAGCGAGAAGGACTTTGGGCGCTGCTAGACAGCGACGACATCCACTGCCTGATGATTGGAGCCTCTGGCGTAGGTAAGACAGCATTTTTCCTTTACCCCAATCTGGAGTATGCCTGCGCCAGTGGCATGAGCTTTCTTGCGTTGGATACCAAGGGAGATCTGGCCCGCAACTATGGTACCATTGCCCAGAAGTACTATGGATATCGGGTGTCAGTCATCGACCTGCGTAATCCTGCCCAGTCGGACGGGAACAACCTTCTTACCGTCATCAACCGCTATATGGATCTGGCGCAACAGGATACAGATGGTCTAAAGGCCCGAGCTAAGGCGGAGAAGTACGCCAAGATCTTGGCCAAAGCCATTATCAATCCCAGTGGGGATACAGCCAACTACGGTCAAAATGCGTACTTCTACGATGCGGCGGAGGGAGTCTTGGCCGCGGCTACACTCCTACTGGCGGAGTATCTTGCTCCAACGGAAGAGGACCCATACGAGCGCCGGCACATTGTATCCGTATTTAAACTGGTACAGGAGATGATGGATTCAACTGGGATGCGGAGAAAGACATACTTTCAGCTGTTGATGGACCGGCTGCCAGCCGATCATAAGGCGAAGTGGCTGGCTGGTTCTGCTCTGCGGTCGGCGGATCAGGCGATGGCTTCGGTCATGTCCACAGTGCTCTCTCGGCTTAATTCATTCCTAGATAGCGAACTGGAGCAGGTCCTCTGTTTTGAAAACCCAATCGATGCCACGGCCTTTGCCAACGAAAAGTGCGCCATGTTTTTGATCCTTCCCGAAGAGGATACGACCAAGAATTTTATGGCCGGGCTTACCATTCAAAATTTGAGCCGAGAGCTCTTTGGGGTGGCAGATAAAAATGGCGGGAGGCTGAATAACCGCGTGGTATTGTTCTGTGATGAGTTTGGAACGATGCCACCTTTTGATGTCCTGCCTCTGTTTTCGGCCGGTCGATCCAGACGACTGACACTGGTGCCTATTATCCAGAGTCTTGCCCAGCTAGAAAAGAACTACGGCAAAGAGGGAAGTGAGATCGTGCAGGACAACTGCCAGGACACCATTTTTGGCGGCTTTGCACCGGGCAGTCAAACGGCAGAGACGCTATCCAAACTCCTGGGGACACAGACAGTCCAATCTGGTTCGGTGAGCCAAAGCAAGCAGAGTCCCAGCCAGTCTCTCCAGATGGTAGAACGGCCTCTCATGACGGCAGATGAGTTAAAAGCTATGGAGAAGGGGAGGTTTGTGGTCATGAAGACGGGCCAACACCCGATGCGTACCAGACTGCGTTTGTTCTTCGAATGGGGCATCACATTTGAGGAAGCGTATATCGTACCAAAGCGGCAGGATACCACCGTGTATTATGCTGGCCGTAAGGAGATGGAAGAGCGTATCCTGAAAAAGTATGGGTATCGTGAAGACAAGCTGACTTCAAGAAGCGCCAAAGCCAGCGACGACAAGGAACAATCTGGGGATCATCGCTCCTCGGGCACGCAGGTACGAGTGTAGGGGAGGGGACGCTATGGGATATTTTCAATCTATTTATGAAAACGAAGAGCTCTCTCATCGGTGTAAAGTGGTATATCTTTATCTCAAAGATCGGTCAGACGCATCCGGAAGCTGCTGGCCAGCCATCAATACCATTGCATCGGAGCTGGGCCTTTCCAGGAGCACAGTTAAGCGTGCCATCCAGGACTTAGTCCAGATGGGGTATTTGAGTAAAGCGGAAAGATATCGCTCTAATGGTAGTCATACCTCAAACCTCTATTGTGTCCGTTAAATAAACATCCCCCGGCATAGCCGGGGGTATTTCATATGCGGGCAAAGCCCTTTATTCCTCGCATACACGTCAAACGTGTAATACGGTCTGCCAGTTGCGCAAAGCTGTTACTTGCTGCCCGTAAA
>Ga0209537_1000285_pt1 | contig 61245 bp, 51 predicted proteins | sample BioPla4DNA1_FD_187698 | JGI IMG/M metagenome (GOLD analysis project Ga0209537, IMG submission 187698) | Biogas fermentation microbial communities from Germany - Plant 4 DNA1 (SPAdes) (version 2) | ecosystem: Engineered > Bioreactor > Anaerobic > Digestate | place: Bielefeld, North... | reverse complement strand
TTCATCACTATACTGTTTGTTGTTTTTCATTAAAACCTACCCCCCAATAAAATGTTAACATATTAAACGTGTTTTCTCCAAGTTCTTTGGGGGGCTAAAAAGACCCTTCTTTAGGTGTAAACGCAAGCCTTACGTAATTCTTTGCATTTTAGTACTGTCATATATGTATTAAACTTTTTGAGCAATATTTTCGAACTCCTGCTCTAAAATTATCTCACAGGCGAATTTTTCTGTCAAGCTTTTTCAAGCTGTAGAAATAAAAGCTACTCATTTAGCAGGTCCATGACTATTCGCGGCAGAGGGAGTATTTTACTCTAGGACATTGTGGTATAATATGGTGCATGAACGCAGTAAAAAGCTACGGCAATATTATTACTAAAAATTTGTCTGATTCTAAAAAAGCGCTGGCTTATCTCAAGTTGGGTTTAAATATTGCCGGCGTATACTTAAGCCTTTTCCCGGACAGGAAAGTTCCGGCATCCCTGCAATTTTTACAGAAAATCTGCGTTAACAGCATCAAAGATTACTTCAATTATCCGGATAACTCCATGTGGGTGAATATTTTCAGCCCTACGGAAATTTTGCATGCCATGGGAATTAACCCCCTTTTTATTGAAGCTTATTCGGGCTTCCTGGCCGGCATTTCTATTGAAGGCCAATTAATTGATGCCGCCGAAGCCGCCGGAATCTCCAATTCCTTGTGCAGTTTTCACAAGGTTTTTCTCGGCTCCGGAGAACTGAACCTGCTGAAAAAATGTAAAATGAGCATCACCACAAGTATGATCTGTGACGGAAATATCGGCACATTCCGCTATCTTTCCGAAAAATACCAAACCCCCCTTTATATTCTGGACATTCCTTATGAATACAACAAAGAAAACGTTAATTATGTAAAAAATCAGCTCCAAGAGATGATCAGGAACATTGAAGAAATTTTCGGAAGAAAATTGGATATGGATAAGCTAAAGGAAGTAATCGCCCGGGAGAACCAGAGCAAAGAGCTTTTGAAAAAATATCTGGAAAATCTGGCTTTAAAAAATCTGTCAACATCTATGACCTATGAACTGTACATGCTTTTTGCCTCCCACGTGTTTTTGGGAAGGGAGGAGACCCTCAGCTTTTACCGGATGCTGCTGGAAGATATTCAAAGGGCGCCGGATAGGCGGGGGAAGGGAATTTTTTTTATCCATGTTCCACCGTTATTTGAAAAAAATTTTATTAAATATTTTAACTTTAGCCCTGAATTTTCTATCCTCGGCTTTGATCTGAACTATGACTTCCTTGACGAAATTGAACTAAGGGATCCCCTGGAGGGGATCGCCCGGAAGCTCCTTTTAAATTCCTATAACGGCTCCTTTGACAGGAAGATTGCCCTTATCGACATGCTTATGGAGAAAACAAGGCCGGACGGAGTTATTCATTTCTGCCATTTTGGCTGCAAACAGGCCCTAGGGGGGATCTACCTGTTGCAAAGGTATTTCCGCGAGAAGAACATCCCGTTTTTAACTCTGGACGGGGATGTCATCGACAAAAAAAATAACCAGGAGGGTCAAACAAAAACCAGGTTGGAAGCCTTCCTTGAAATTATCAGAAACAGGTGAAGAAAAAAATGATCGGCTACGTGTGTAAATACACACCTGTCGAGCTACTTGAAGCTTTTGGAGAAGAAACGGTTAAGATTGAACCGCAGGTGAAGCCGCATGAAAGTGCCCACGATTTTACCCATGTCAATATGTGCAGTTATATGAAAGGCGCTCTGGAACAAATCCTGGAGCAAAATTTGAAGGAAATTGTGCTGGTAAATTGTTGTGACAGCATCCGCAGGCTCAATGATATCCTCAAAAATAAAGTAGACTTTTTGCATATCATTGACCTTCCCAGGAAAATAAACAACGAAACGGACCGGTTATTTTACCGCCAAATAGAGCTTTTTGCCAAGGCATACGGAGAATACAAAGGCACAAGGCTTAAAACCGGTCGGTTGAAAGAAATTATTCAGTCCCGCAGGAAAGAACAAATCCCCGTTGAAAAGTCGCTGGTTATCATGGGGGCAAGGTTTGAAAAAAACATCATTAAAAGATTAGAAGAAACATACGGGATTAAAACTATTAACCTGACCTGCTCCGGTAATAACCGGCTGTCGGATACAATTACAGAAAACAATGTTCTCTTTTCCTATGCCGTCGCACTTCTGCGCTCTTTCCCCTGCATGCGGATGGTCAGCGACCGGCGGGCTTTTTTGCAAAGCCTGCCGGTAAAGGGAATTATTTACAATACCATTAAGTTTTGCGACTTTTATTCCTTCGAATATGCAAATTTAAAAAAAACAGTAAACACTCCTATTTTAAAAGTAGAAACCGATTACACGGATTCTGAAAGCGGACAGCTTATGAACAGGATAGACGCCTTCATGGAGATGCTGGAAACAAAAAGCGTTTCGCGAAAGACTCGCGGAAAGCGTTTTTTCGCAGGCATTGACAGCGGTTCTACAAGCACGAATGCGGTAATTATTGATGCCGAGGGGCAAATCATGGGTTATTCCAACGTTCCCACAGGAGCCAAAGCTCATGATAGCGCCCAAAAAGCATACAACCTCGCCCTGAAAAACGCGGGTTTAACAAAAGAAGATATTTCTTTTACGGTGGCAACCGGATACGGGAGAATCAGTCTCCCGTTTGCAAATAAAATAACAACGGAAATTAGCTGCCACGGGAAAGGAGCTTATTTTCTGGACAGGAAAGTCAGGACAATAATTGATATCGGCGGGCAGGACAGCAAGGTCATCAGGCTGGATGAAAAAGGTAATGTCCTTGATTTTGCCATGAACGACAAGTGTTCGGCAGGGACGGGAAGGTTTCTTGATTTTATGGCAAAAGCGATGGAAATCTCCCTGGAAGAGATGTCGCAGGTTATTTTAAATTATCATAAAGACATTGTTATTACGAGTATGTGCACTGTTTTTGCAGAATCCGAAGTGATTTCACTTATCGCGCACAACACGGAGGTAAAAGATATCATCAGAGGGCTGAACAGGTCGGTGGCGACCAGGGCAGTTTCACTTCTAAACAGGATCAAGCACACGGAGAAATACATGATGACCGGAGGAGTGGCAAAAAACAAAGGGGTCGTTTACGAAATAGAACAAAAAATCGGCGCAAAACTGCTTATCCCTTCTGATCCGCAGATCACCGGAGCCCTGGGTGCAGCCATTTTTGCCATGGAAAGCTCAGATTGAATCTGTCAAGGATTTTCCCCCGGGCTTCCCCTCTTTAAAGAACAACGCTCCCACCGGACAGGCTTCCACACACAGGCCGCACTCAATACAGCCCGATTCCGCCAAATTGCGAACTGCAAAAGTGGTTACACGGCGCTGTATACCGCGGTGGGAAAAACCGATCGCCCCGACCCCGGCAACCTGACGATCTGCCCAGACACAACGACCGCAGAGAACACACCGGCTGGGGTCAAAAACAAAGGTACGGGGACTGTCGTCAATTTGTCCCTTTTCCGGCAGCGGCTTCAGACGTTCCAATCCAAGCCTTAGACCTCTTTCACGGGCAATTTTCCGGAGCTGGCAACTCCCGTTTTTTGAGCACCGGCTGCAGTTTAAACGATGATCCGACAAGATAAGCTCAAACGCGGTCCTGACCAGGCGGTCCACCGCAGGTGTACGCGTTTTAACCGACATCCCGGCTTTCACGGGCTGCGTACAAGCAGTTACCGGCTGGAGAATCCCCTCCACCTCCACAAAACAGAGGCGGCAGCCCGCAAAGGGTTTGTTTTGCCCTTTGATGGCGCATAAATGGGGGATGTAGATATCGTTTTCCAGCGCAACCCAAAGCAGTTTTTCCCCTTCCCGGGAGGTAATTTTACGGCCGTCAATGGTCATAACAATCTGTCTGCTCATCCCATTTCCCGCTCCTTTTCCCTTACCAGATCGGGAGGAGACACTTTTATAACCGCAGAATATTCCGGAGGACATGTTTTTAAACAATTGTCACATTTTACGCATTTTTCCTGGTTAATGGCCTTTAAGCCGTCATCCCTGGTATAGATGGCCTCCACAGGACAGCTGCCGACGCAAACATTGCAAAGCTTGCTGCATTTGGCAGGCTCAATAAAATATGCAATTAAATTCGGGCACATGAGTGACGGACAACGCTTTTCCTTAATATGCGCTTCGTACTCATGGAAAAAATATTTTAATGTTGTCAGAACCGGGTTTGGGGCGGTCTTTCCCAAATTGCACAGCGAACCGGCCTTGACGTCTTCTGCCAGCTCACGAAGAACCCTTAGGGAATCCATATCCCCTTCCCCGCGGGTGACAGCATCCAGGATCTGAAGCATATGCCTGGTCCCCAGGCGGCAAAAAGTACACTTTCCACAAGATTCCTGCTGCGTAAACCCTAAAAAAAAGCGGGCCATCCTGACCATGCAATCATCTTCATTCAGGACGATAATTCCTCCGGAGCCCATCATAGCTCCCGATTCCTTAAGGGAATCAAAATCCACAGGGAGATCGAGGGCTTCCCCGGGCAGGCAGCCTCCAGAAGGGCCGCCGATCTGCACAGCTTTAAGCTTTTTGTCCCCCGGTATACCCCCTCCCACATCATAAATCAGCTGCCTGAGAGTTGTTCCCATGGGGACCTCGACCAGGCCCGGAGCGGCAATCTTCCCCGCAAGGGCAAATACGGCCGTACCGGGGCTTCCCGGTGTACCAATCTCCTTAAACCATTTTGTACCCTTTTGTATAATGTGCGGAATATAACAAAAAGTCTTGACATTGTTTAACACCGTTGGTTTGCCTAAATAGCCGGAGAGCGCGAGCTCCGGCGGACGGTATTGGGGGATTCCCATCCCCCCCTCCATGGAGCTAACCAGTGCTGTCCCCTCGCCGCAGACAAATGCGCCTGCGCCGGGGAAAACGTGGAGATCGAAACAAAAGTCGCTTCCTAAAATAAAATCTCCCAGCAATCCCTTCTCCCGGGCTTGCCTAACAGCCTTTTTCACCCTGCGGATTGCCTGCTGATACTCGGAACGGATATATATATAGCCTTGAGATGCCCCCACGCAGTATGCGCAGATAATCATCCCCTCAATTACCTGGTGGGGATTGGACTCCAGAATGTTCCGATCCATAAAAGCGCCCGGATCTCCCTCATCGCCGTTGCAGATCACGTACTTCATTCCGTCCCCGGCCTTCCGGGCAACATCCCATTTTATTCCGGCCGGAAACCCCGCGCCGCCGCGCCCCCGCAGATTGGAGGCCTTTACTATCTGCAGGACTTCCCTGGGGTCCATATGCAAAACTTTATCCAGCGCGGAGTAACCGCCCCAAGCGATATAATAATCGATTTCTTCCGGGTCAATTAAGCCGCAGTATTCCAGAATTATTTTCTCCTCGTAAACGCCGCGGGGAAAATCTTGAAAGGTTGGAAAAATATCATTGGGTTCCAGCGCGGCCATGGCGAATTCATAACAGGGGTCATCTTGGAGAAGAAAATCCTCCACCAGCCGTTTAACAAGGCCTTCGTCCAGATTCCCGTAACAGAGGGGGGTAAATCCCGGCTTGGAGATAATTGCCATGGGTTCGGCATAACAATGGCCCATGCAACCGACCTCTACTACCCGGGCATCTATTCCTTTGCTATTTATCTCCTCTTGAAAAGCGTCCCGGATCAGGAGAGCACCTGCCGCTTTGCCGCAGGTAGCCGTTCCAACGCGGACAACAGGCTTTTCGTCAAGAAATTTTAACGCTTCCATTGCTCCGGACCTGAGCTTTGCATAAGCCCTTTTCCTCAAAGCCGCATCCATTGCTTAGGCCCCTTTCCCCTTAATTGTCCTTTTTACTGCTGCGGTTTTCCTGTTTTTCCGGAGCAACGCCCAAAGAAAGCAAAAGACCGTCTACACGGGTAGGAGTAACCTTTCCCTCCACGAAAGTGTCGACTACAACTACCGGCGCCAGGCTGCAGCAGCCCACACAGGCCGCCTGTTCCAGGCTGAACTCCCCATCAGGCGTAGTTTCCCCCGCCCTGATTTTCAGCCGCCTTTCAAAAGAATCCAGGGCAATTTGCCCTCCAGCCATATAACAGGCAGTACCCATACAAACTTGTATCTGATGCCTCCCTGGAGGGTTCAAGCGAAACCCGTTAAAAAAAGTAGCTATTCCGTAAACATCCACAGCTGGGATCCCAAGGGCCGCGGCTACTTCTTCCATCGCGGGCTGCGGAAGATAACCGAACTTTTCTTGAAGATCATGGAGAACGGGTATCAGATTGCGCGGCTTAGCGGTATGATTCTTTAATATCTCGCGAGTGTTTTTAATAACAGCGTCCTTTTCCACATCCATTGTCTCCTTAATTCTTTAAACCTTATTTTATAGCAAAGAGACTTGTGGTGCAAACAAAAGAGCATGGCAAAACAATATACTACTACCATGCCCACAGCTTAAAACAAGGCTTGAAATAAAACTAAGTACACAAATGAAAAAAATTATAATATTTGGTAATTTTTTTACTCCAACAATCGTTTGTTTTCTTTTCCCGTTAAAAAAAAGCCCTTCCGGAACTTCCGTATTGCCGCCTCTATTTTAGGCTGAGCATACGGTCAAAGATTAAATGTTCCATATGTGCCTTTATCTCTTCGGCACTCAGCGCGCCCTTGGGATTATACCACTGAATAATCCAATTGCACATTCCCAGTATGGCAAAAACGGTCAGAGGAACATTTAGCTCCGGGAATTCACCCTGTTCAATCCCTTCTTTGAAAACCTCGCGGAAAAAGTTTTCGTAACGGTCCCGCTTTTCCAGATATTTTTCCATCTCAGTTGCGGGAAGCTTTTCTCTTTCCTGAAAGAAGATCACAAGTGAAAAATTATGATCCATAATATAATCCATATGATAATGAATAAGCTTGCGAAATTTTTCTTTTGGGGTTAATTTTTCGGCAACAATCATCTCAGCTTTTTTAAGGGCTGGATTTATACCGTTGTCTAAAACTTCCTGGAATATCTCATTTTTACTGTTAAAGTAATAATAAATACTTCCTTTGAGAATACCTACTTCATTGGCAATATCTTGCATGGATGTCCCGGTAAAGCCCTTCTTCCTAAATAATTGAGCTGTTACCTCAAGAATTTCATTGCGCATATTTTTTTCTGGATTTGTTGCCGAGTTGCCGCTCGAATCATTCATAATACAAACCTTTCCCTTCATAAATATTGAAAATTCCTTATTTTAGTATACCATAAAACACTTTTGAAAGCTATTATTTATTTTTTCTAAAACTTTTTTATATTGAGCCTCTTTTCTTCAACTTATATGTTATTGAAGGATCTCAATAATTTTGGTTAAATATATAATATTGTACCCTGTATTATATCTTATAACAAAATCATCTTTTTCCGGGAGGAATAAATTTGTCTCTGCTCATTACGATTTTCTTCGCCCTTTTTTTCTTCCTTTTTTTGCTTTTTACCGTTGCCGTTCTGTACGTCCTTACTTTTTTCCTGGACTTATTTGGCAGAAAAAATCTTTCACGCAAATTAGCATCGAAGATTGCCTCTTTATGGGCCCGGATACTATTAAGGAGCTGCGGAACCAAAGTTGAAGTCCGCGGCCTGGAAAATCTGCCCCGGACAAACAACCTCTGCTTTGTTAGCAATCACCAAAGTCATATAGATATCCTGCTTATCCTGGGATTTATACCCAAAGGTATGGGCTTTATTGCCAAGGTGGAGCTTTTAAAAGTGCCCCTGCTTAATCTGGGAATGAAAAAAATAAATTGCATCTTTTTAGACCGCAAAAATATCCGGCAGGCTGTGACAGCTATTAACAGAGGGGCAGATAACATCAAGGCCGGGATACCCATGGTTATCTTCCCTGAAGGCAAAAGAAGCAAAGAAAGGAAAATGAATAAATTTTTGCCGGGCAGTCTGAAAATGGCACTATTATCCGGAGCCGTAATTGTCCCTCTAACGGTTGACGGAACATATAAAGTGCTGGAAGAAAAGTACAGAATTAACCCCTCGACTGTAAGGCTGACCATCCATCCTGCCATTGACACCGCTGAGCTATCCCCCGAAGAAAAAAAGAAACTCCATCACACCTTATGGGAAACTATTGCTTCCCCTCTGGGGCAAAATAAAGCTACTGAAACATCTTCCCGGGAAGGTACAGCGCGATCTCCGGAAAAATTGTAATAAGCACAACAATAATTATGATCGGAATGACAAAAGGCAGAGCACCGGCAAAGATATCCTCAAGCGGGACATCTTTGGCAGAACCGGCAATGGCGAATAAATTCAGACCCATTGGCGGAGTTATTAAACCCGCCTGCATCATCAATACGCAGATAACCCCAAAGAAAATAGGATCAAAACCTAATTTTAAGATCAAAGGAAAGACCACCGGCAACGTCAAAACCATCATCGATATGGCATCAATAAAACATCCCAAAAAGAAATAGACCAGAAGAATAAAACCCAGAACAATATAGCGGGATACTTCAAGACTCGCCACCCAATTTGCCAGCTGGGCCGGTATGGTGGAAAGAGCCAGGAAATAGCTGAAAACTGTCGCGCCCGCGACGAGGAAAAGAACCATTACTGAAACCCGGACGGTCTCAAGCATACTCTGATACAAATTGTTAAAGGTAAGTTTCCTTTTTATTAATGCCACAACAAAGAGAAGGGTTGCACCCATTGCGCCGGCCTCGGTAGGGCTGAACCAGCCAAGGTATATCCCGCCCATAACTACGAGAAAGACTGCTAACATTTCCCACACATCTTTAAGCGCCAACAGCTTTTCTCCCCAACTGACAGTTTCTTGTCTTACCGGGGCTAAAGCGGGGTTCAAACGGACCTGTACCACCAGAACAGCGATAAAGGCTGCGGCCAGAGCAAGACCCGGGAGAATCCCGGCAACAAGCAGCTTGCCGATGGACTGCTCAACAAGCATACCATAGACTACAAACCCGATACTGGGAGGAATTAGAAAACCCAGAGTTCCGCCTGCTGCAATCGTCCCCGTCGCCAGCCTTGGCGAATAGTTAAATTTTTTCATTTCCGGGTAGGCGATAGAGCCCATGGCCGCCGCGGTTGCCACCGCGGAACCGGAAACAGCCGCAAAGCCGGCACATGCAGCGATGGTTGCCGCGCCCAAACCTCCGGGAAACTTGCGCAGCCATTTATCAAATGTTTTGTACAGATTCTCAATTAGGCCGCTGCTGCCGGCAAATTCGCCCATAAGCAAAAAAAGCGGAATGATCATATAGGAGTATTGACCTGCCACAGCATAGAGGGTCCTTGCCGCTACCGGCACTGCCGCACTAAGGGAAGATAAATGCCAGATTCCCAAAAAACCCGTCAGCATTAAGGCGAGGGCAATGGGCATCCCCAGGATTAAAAGGAGAAACGCCATAAGTGTACCAATTATACCAGCAATAATTGGATCCAACGTCCTTTCCTCCCCAAACGGATAATCTGTTATCCCGCGAAGCAGGGGGACGGTTCCGTCGTTTTCTCATTTTCTTAAGGTAATGTCCCCAAGTCTTCGCTTCGCTACGGAGACGCTCTAACCGTCCCCACAACTTCACTTATACATTAACCTATAATAAAATGCCGCTACTGTTTCCGGTTGCCGGCTCCCTGTTCCCGGGAAGTTGCGCCCCCTTTGATCTTGGGAAAAATGCCCGGCAGTTTTGCTGCAGCAGCGATCAGATCGACCAGAAGTTCTAAAAAAAGAAGTATTGACCCTACTGAGACCAACAGTCTGAAAGGAAGTTGGGGAATCCTCAGCACGTCGGACACAACAGCAGCCATTCGCCCTGTTGCCAGTACCCAGCCCTGCCAGATAACAATAAAGATAATGAACATACCGAGCAAACTGACCAGTATTTCCAGAAGCAAGCGTACCTGCAACGGGAAACGGGAAACAACCAGTGTTATCGTGGGATGCCCCTTGACTTGATGCGTATACGCCAGGCCCATAAGTATCACAACAACAAGCATATACTCGGACAGTTCCACCGCGCCCGGTATAGGCCGGGTAAAAAGTGTCCTAGCCAAAACATCGGTTGTCGTGAGAAGCATCATGGGAATAAGCATAAACATGCTCAGCGCACAAACATAAAAGGTTAAACGCTGAATCAATTTTCCTGCCTTACTTAACCACCCCATAAGCAACTGCCCCTTCCCCTTTTTTACCAATCCGCGGGGTATGCCGGAAATGCCACACCGTGTTTATCGAGTTCGAATTTGTAGAGCTGTAGCGTCTCTTTGCCGGGAAGGCCCTTTGCTTCCATCTGTTCAACCCATTTTTTAACAACCTTTTCTGTAAAAAGAGTGTTCCAGCGGTCCGCTTCCTCCGGAGGCAGTTCATAAAACTCCACACCGGCATCGGCAAGCTTTTTCATGATATCGTCAATAGCTTCAACGCTTAGCCCGCTGGTAAGCTTGAAGGGATTTGCCGTTACTTCCTCAATGACGATTTTCAGATCCTCCGGCATCTTTTCCCAACTGTCCTGATTCATGATCACTCCTTCGGCAACACAACCGAAAGAAGCAACCACTGCATGATCCGCAACTTCCTGAAGATTAAAAGCGTAGAATAACTGCGGACAGGTCACAATGCCGTCAATTACACCTGTTTCCATGGATAGATAGACATCACCAAGGGGCATAAAAACCGGCTCGGCACCCAAGGCTTCGATCATGTAGGTTTGCAGGCCGCCGGGCGACCTCATCCTCAGCCCTTTGACATCTTCCAATGTGCGCACCGGTTTGGTGGTCCAAAAATAAGATTGAACGCATCCGTTTAAATTAAGTACTTTTACATCCGGGTATTCCCGGTGGAGAACATGTTCATACATGGCATTGCCTATATCGACAGCCACATCCTTACCACCGACAAAAACGGGCATGGAAAGCACGTCGCTCAGTGGAAAGCGGCCGGGTGTCCAGGAAGCGGTAAAATAACCCATATCAGAAAGACCGTCGGCCACAATATCGTAGTGCTCTTCCCCGGCCCCCAGCGCTCCGCCGTAGTAGGGCGTAGTAGATATGCGACCGCGGCTTCTTGCTTCCAGTTCTTTAAGCATGGGGTCCCATACATCTGTACACTCCGCGCCCGCGGGAACATGCCATGTGCTGAATTTTATCTCTATTGTTTCCGTTTCCGGCGCCGCGGCGCCGTCCGGTCCGGGAACCGGATTAGAAGCACATCCCCCCGCAGCCAATGCCAACAAAATTAAGACAACGCTTGCAGCAATTTTTAGTAGATCTTCTTTTCGCACCGTATACCTCCTCATTTTTTTATGGGAGAAAATACCCCTTTAACCTGAGATTTGATTTATATTCTCCAAACAGACATCGATCTCCTTTGTTCTGATTAGTTTGACATCCCTTCATTTAAAAATAACGCGCCCTTATTGCCGGATCCGGACCTTTTCTCATCTGAAAGAAGTAGGGATATCACTTAAATAATCCTGCATACCGGCCATAGCCTTCTTTCTCCAGGTCTTCCTTCGGAATAAAACGCAGAGCGGCAGAGTTAATACAATAGCGCCGCCCGCCAGGAGCGGGTCCGTCGTTAAATAAATGCCCGAGATGCGAATCAGCGCTCCTGCTTCTTACTTCGCGGCGAACCATGCCGTGGCTATAGTCAATTTTTTCTATTATATTGCCCTCTTCCAGAGGTTTGGTAAAGCTTGGCCAACCGCTCCCGGAATCGTATTTATCCAGCGAGCTGAACAGGGGCTCTCCCGACACGATATCAACATAGATTCCTTCCTTGTCATGGTCCCAGTACTGATTCTGAAAAGGGGGCTCTGTAGCATTATTTTGTGTAACCTGAAATTGCATCTCAGTAAGTTTCTTTTTTAATTCATCACGGTCTTTTTTACCCCAGTGCTTCTCCACAAAAGCATCCCGGCCCGACCCCCTGCGATACAGAGCGTAATGATGCGGACTTTTTTTATAATAGTCCTGATGATATTCCTCCGCAGGATAAAAAGGCCCGGCCGGAAAAATTTTAGTGGTAATAGGCCCGGCAAAGCGGCCGCTTCGCGAAAGCATTTCTTTTGATTTTTCCGCTTTGCCTTTCTGTTCCTCGTTGTGGTAAAAAATAGCGGTTTGATAAGGCTCGCCCCGGTCAAAAAATTGACCTTCAGGATCAGTGGGATCTATTTGCCGCCAGTATATTTCCAGCAGTTCTTCATAGGTTATTTTTTGTGGATCAAAGGTGATTTGAACTGCTTCACGGTGCCCGGTCCTTTTCGAACAGACCTCCTCATATGTGGGGTTTTCCTTGTGGCCGCCGGTATAGCCCGAAACAACTTTGACAACACCGGGTATCCTGTCAAAAGGGGCGACCATGCACCAAAAGCAGCCTCCTGCAAACGTTGCAACTTCATATTTTTGCATGCTATACCTCCTACTCAAGTTTAAGTTAATACAGCTTTATTATTTGTCGAAATTTTTTTTTAAAACGTAAAAAAAACAGGGTTAATCCCCTGTTTAAAAGCTGCATTTTAATATACCTTAAATAAACACAAAACGATGGGCTAATCGTCAATCTCTATGGCATCTGTCGGGCAGCTTTCCGCGGCCTCGCGGCAGCAGTCCTGTTGCTCCGGGGGAATCTCATCCACAACGACCTCGGATTTTTCATCCCCCAGTTCAAATATTCCCGGACACATATCCGCGCAAAGACCGCATAAAATGCACTCCTCACTGACATAAGCCTTCAATTGCTGACCCCCCCTTGTTAAGTTAAAGCCAGCATTAATATTCCCCGTTAAAAAAAAGTATATACAGTACTAACCGGAACAGTGCATAGGTAATGCACCTTGCAGGCATGTTCCACCGAACAGGTATTAACGTAGGCTTCATCCAATATTTTGCCTGCTGCAAACGTTCCATGCCCCCTGACAATGGCCGCCTTATGCTGGGAGAGGGCTGCGGCCAGGTTTACAGCCAGCTCTTCAGAACCGATACCGCCTGTAACCAGGGGGATGCGGTGTAAATAATACTTGCTTTCCAAGTCCCGGGGTACAAGGTAATCCTCTTTGCTGAGCAGGGAGAGGGCCACGGCATAGGGGGAATGGACATGTATAATCGCCAGAGCGGAAGTCTGCCGGTAGATACGCCGGTGCACAATAGTTTCCGACGAGGCGATTGTATCGAAGCAATCTTCCCCTTCAAGGAGGCAGTGCACCACCATGTTCTCGTCGATCTCGTCCAGCATGCTTCCGCTACGCGTAATAATCAGCCCGTCTCCTGTCCGCACGCTGATGTTCCCGAAATGGGAATGGGTCAGGCCATACTGCACCAACTTCCGACCGTATCTGCTTATTTCACGCCACATGTTTTACCCCCCAGTCTTTATATAGCCTCTATTCCCAACCGGGCAAGTTTTTCTTCGCTGGGAACGCCTTCTTCCGTCCATCCCCTGTAGCGATAATACTCCCTAAGAGCCTGCAGGAACTCGCGGCGATCCAGCCCCTTGGCATAACCGTCGACACTATCCTTAAAAAACCTTTCCGGCAAGGTATCATCAGCAGCTGTAAACCCTTCCCGCAGATTAAAAAGGCGTTCCAGGTTCCAGATGCGTTCTCCGGCCCTTAAAAGATCCTGCGCAGAAAATTGAACTCCTGTCACCGCTTCAAGCATTGCCGCCAGCTCTTCTTCTCCGGTGCTGAAGGAAACAAACTTGCAAACTACAAGGCTGTCCATGGCCGCAAAAAAATTCTCAAAGACAGGCAGAAGGCCTGCTTTGCCTCCAAAGGTGAGGCGGTTCAACAACACGGGCTTGCCGAAAATTTCCGGCCCGACCATATATGCCCGCAGGTGGCACCCCCCCCTGTTGGAGGTAGCATAGCCAAGGGCCAAACCTAAAGCTCCCCGCGGGTCGTAACCGGGCAGCTCCAATTTTTTTACATGCATCGCAGCCTCCGGTTTTCCTTTCCTTGCAGCAAAGGAAGCGGAACCTGCGGCAAGCTGCGCTCTCTCCCCTTCATTTTCCCCAATCTGCTCAATAAGCTCCAGCATTTCCTCTCTTTCCAGGCTTCTTCCCATTATCTCCGCGTAACATGCCAGGGTAGCGCCCGCGGTGATCGTATCGAGCCCGTAATCATTGCAGAGGGCGTTCAATTGTATGATGCTTTCCAGGGAGGAATTATTACAATTCGGGCCGAACAAAGCCAAGGTTCCGTATTCCGGGATCCCCGTCCGGCCTGTGCTGAATTTGCAGGCAATGGGACAACCGTAACAGGCCTTTTTCGTTCTTTCAAAACGATCCCTGATTTTCTCTCCGGATATTTTATACGCCTCCGAGAAAGAAACATTTTGAAAATTATTCGCAGGCAAAAGTTTCATATAGTTGATCAGATTAACCAGAACCGGGGTTCCAAACGCGGAAAGCCCCTTCGAAGAAACGGGGGAGGCCTCAAGCAAACGCACAATATCGCGCTGGCAACGCCGGAAGGCTTCCTCATCTGCTATGGAAACTCTTTTTCCTCCGGCGATGATAACGGCCTTGAGGTTCTTGCTGCCCATCACTGCACCCAGGCCGCCCCGTCCACAGGCGTTTCCATTTTCGTACATAATGGAGGCAAAGGCAACACCTTTCTCTCCTGCACGCCCAATACAGGCTATCCCCATTTCCTTTTTCCCTTCAGATGCGGCAGCAAACCTTTCCTGAAGCAATTCCGCGGTTTGAGCGGTGTTTTTGCCCCACAAAAAATCTGCCTTTTCAATGGAGACTTCCTCATCATTAATTAGCAAAAAAACGGGTTCTGACGCGCGCCCCTTAAAGCAGACATAATCGTACCCCGCCTTTTTAAGCGCGGTTCCCCAGTAACCGCCTGCATTGCTGTCAAAGACAGTACCGGTAAGAGGAGATTTGGCAATAACAGCATGCCTTCCTGCGGCCGGGGCTTCCGTCCCGGTAAGGGGGCCGGCAGCAAAGATAATTACGTTTTGCGGCGAAAGGGGATGAATTTCGGCCGGGAGGTATTCCCAGAGGAGCTTTACTCCAAGCCCCCTCCCGCCCAGGTACATTTCCAGCATTTCACGGGTCAACCGTCTTACCGTTACCGTTCCATGTCCCAGATCCACTTCCAGTCCCTTCCCCCACCAACCAAACACAAAAAACAACCCCTTAATTCAAGTTGATACCTTTTTCAACGTTTATTATATACTTAACCCATGTATTGCGCTATAACGTTTTATAATTTAACAAACCGCGGAAAATTAGTTGCATTGACAACTAATTTTTTTATGTGTTAAAATAGTGTTCACTATCTTTTATTGCACCGGAGAGAGGAAAATGCAGGAAGGCACACCCGGAAAATTAATTTCCGCACTTTTCCGCTATGGCAGGGCTTATCTGACCGAACAGCTCGAACCGTTCAATATAGGGGGAGGGCAATTTTGGTTACTGTTTATCTTGTATCAAAGAGACGGGCTTACTCAGGAGGAATTATCCGGTCTGCTGAATGTGGACAAAAGTACAACAGCCCGCTTTATCGCTAAACTAGAAAAGGCAGGGTACATCAGTAAAAAATTAAATGAAAAAGACCTGAGAGCAAAACGGATTTTTTTAACAAGAAAAGCAAAAGAACTGGAACCTCAAATGAACTTTATCCCTGACAATTGGAATAAAATTTTAAGCGCGGGTATGACCGAAAAAGAAGTGGAAACAGTCCTTACTCTTTTAACAAAGATGGCAGACAATGCCGCCGGCTATCTGGATAAAAATAAAGGAGAGCGAAATGAAACCACAAAGTGAACGGCTTGGAAATGAACCAGTCCCCCGCCTTTTGTTCAATTTGGCCTTTCCGGCCATGGTCGGCATGTTTGTTATGTCCTTCCACAATATTATTGATACATTTTTTATTTCCAGATATATTGGCACAATAGGAGTTGGAGCGTTATCCATTGCCTTGCCCGTCCAGATGATTATCACGGCGCTGGCGGGATCTGTCGGCATCGGCGGAGGTTCCATTATATCAAGAAGGCTTGGCTCGAAGGAACTGGATGAAGCGAATCTTGTCCTCGGCAATGTCCTCAGTATTGTTGTCGTAATCAGTATTATTGGAGTTCTTTTAGGGTTTAAACTGCTCACACCTATTCTTTACCTGTTTGGCTCAACTGACACCCTTTTGCCCTTTGCCAGCGATTACCTGGGTATTATTTTATACGGCACCCCCTTTTTTGTTTATAGTATGGCCATGAATAATATCATCCGCTCGGAAGGCAGCGCCAAAGCAGCCATGGTGTCAATGCTCATTTCCGCCATCCTCAATATTATCCTCACTCCTATTTTTATTTTGTATCTTAATATGGGTGTTAAAGGAGCGGCTCTTGCCACAGTAATAGCTCAGGGGTTTACGGTTATTTACCTGGTAATATATTTTGCCTCAGGAAAAAGCAGCCTCGCCTTTAAACCGGCCAGTTTGCGCCTTAAATTGCCCATCATTAAAGAAATAGCGGCCATTGGTGCTTCGTTTTTTGTTCATCAATCAGCGGCAAGTATCATGATTATTGTTGCCAATCGTTTGCTGATTTTTTATGGCGGAGACCTGGCCATTTCCGTATTTGGCATTATCCATAAAGTAATTATGTTTTCCGTCATGCCTCTTATGGGCATTGTTCAAGGTTTATTACCCCTTGTGGGCTACAATTATGGCGCCAATCAGCATGAACGGGTCAGCGAATCAATTTTGCTGGCACTTAAAACAGCCATATCTCTTTCTTTGTTTGCTTTTATCATTATCATGGCCTTCCCAAAATCAATTATCTTAATATTTACCGATGAAGTTGCCGCCATAGAAATGGGCGGGATTGCCATGCGAATTATGTTCGCCCTCTCCCTGACAATCGGCGTTCAACAGATTGTCAGCGGGGTTTTCCAGGCGCTGGGAAAAGCCAGGGAGGCATTTATTTTATCCATGTCCCGGCAGATCATTTTCCTCATTCCACTGCTGCTTACCCTGCCGTTTTTATTTAATTTAACAGGCATCTGGCTGGCTTTCCCCATGGCTGACTTGCTTTCCTTTCTGCTTGTTGTCTGGTATGTAAAAAAACATAAATCTGTTTTCTTTATCTCCCAGCAAAGCCAGTGACAGCAGGATTTATATGAGTCCCTCATCTTCAAAAACCGGAAGCTTATTGCCGCTTAATTATTTGTTTTCCCGGGCACCGTATGAACCGCTCCCGCAGTATCATCTTCCTCCATTATTTCCAGTAAATAAGATACAGGGATGGCCAATCCTTTTTTGTTTCCTGTTCCATCTTGTTGCAAGGTTGCATAAACCACAGCAACAACTTTATTCTCACCATTAAAAACCGGACTGCCGCTACTGCCGGGGTGAACTGGTGCCTCAATCTCCATAACTGCATAGGAACGGCCAAAGTCTCTATAATTTCCGGTCACAATCCCTCTGGAGATTACTCCCCTGAAACCGAGAGGATTTCCCATAATGAGAACTTCTTCTCCTGTTTTAGGAAAATGTTCAAATTGCAGCTCAACAACAGGAAGGTCAGGGCCGGGCATCTCTGTATCTTCCGATAAGTCCAGATAGAGCAGGGCCAGGTCCATATGAGGGCTCAGGATCCAGCGCTCTGCATTGTAGGTCCCATGATCTTCAAATGCAACAGACATGGCGTCCGCATCTTCAACAAGGTGTTTATTAGTCACAATCAGGCCGGATGGATGAATATTAAAACCCGTACCCTTCCGCTCAGCTACAGGAAAATTGGCTTGTTCCCGGCTGATATTCAGCACTTGAACTACAGCCTGCTGCAAACTGGACAAAACGGGATCATTTTTTAGGGTTCTTGATTCCTGCAAAAACCCGGGTCTGGTAAAAACGGGGAACAAATTTCCCAAAACAATAAAGAAAAATATAAGGGCAGTCAACAACGCTATTATTTTCATTGTCAAAGTAGTTTTTGCCCTGGACGGCTCCGGGTTATCATCCGGATCCCCACCCCAAAGATCCCCGGAAAAATCTTCCGGTGAAAGTTCAGATAAACCCTGAGGATCAATGGGCTTGTTTTTTCCACTGTTTCCATTTTGATACATTTATCTCATCTCCTGCGCTCATAAGCGGTAAGACTTCTGGTATCCCGTTTAATAAAAAATCTTTAAAAAAATTATATAGAGTAAAAATTTTCTCTTGCATAACATATAATTATATTATAAAATAAACGGCAACAAATAAATACTGCTGAAAAAGCTGTGAAAGAGAAAAGTAAGCCGGTATTTCTTCCCACAGAGAGGCGGGAGCCGGAGGCTGCAAGCTCCCCCGGAAAGGAACCGGATGAAGTTCGCTCCGGAGCTTCGGGCTGAACCCCCCTTGAAAGGGGTAAGTAGGCTGCGGCGGGTTCTCTCCCGTTATCCTTGAGGAGGAATAGATTTTTTGTTCCTTGTTCCAAAGAGGACCTGGCACTTAACGGTGCCGGTCAACTAGGGTGGTACCGCGGAAGAAAATCCGCCCCTTGAGGGGCGGATTTTTTTATTAGGCTTTCCCAAGCCGGGGTGTTTACTGCTTTCGTCCCTATGAATGCAGTAAACACCTTTTTTATTAGCTTATAAGGAGGGGATAGAAAAATAGTAAGAAAGTCTCGTTTATACCCTTTTTAATAAATTAAACTGCGAAAGGATGGTCTAAAAATGAACTCTATTGATCCCTGGTTAGCCTGGTGGGGTGTTATCATCGCCAGCATTTTGTTTACGGTTATCGGAACAGCATATCAGCTCAGGAGGTGGAATGATTAAAATGATACCTTTACCGGAACCTAATACTGCTTCAGCGCTGTGGTCTGCAGCGGGGATAGCTCTTCTGCTGATAGTATGCGGCTATGTCGGCTTTCTTGTTAAAAGCAAGACAACAACTTTTGAAAACTATCTGGTAGGAGAGAGAAACATTGGCCCTATTATTACCGGAGCTGCCGTCGCGGCGGGTTATTTAAGCGGCTGGGCAGCACTGGGCATGATGGGCGTAACTTACACCGTAGGATGGTCCGGAATGTGGTTTGCCGGAATCTGGACTATTTTTGGCATTGTACCTTGTGTCCTGTTTGTTGCACGTAAATTCAGTTATTTCAGCAAGCGCTTTAACGCCCAGACAGTTGCCGATGTTCTTGGTATCCGCTTTAACAGCAAGACTGTTCAGATAACAGCAGGAATTGTAATGATCGTCCTCATGTTTATCTACTCCATCGGCCAGCTCAAAGCGGCGGCAGCATGCTGGTATGCCATTACAGGATTTTCTCCTTTTATCTGTTTGCTGCTTAGCATTATTGTCGTCATTGTCTATATGGTCATCGGGGGTTACACGGGAACCCAGTGGGCCATGGGAATACAGGGGTTCCTGATCGGGGCCGCCTGTTTGGCTTTGGGGATCTGGGCGCTGTACCTTGTGGGAGGCATGGACGGTTTAAGCAAGCTGCTTACGGCCCAGGATACCAATTTGATGGCCTTGATCAGACCGGACCTGCCACAGGTAGGAAACACACAGTTATTTTCCAGCATGGTAGGAATAACATCCACCTTCTTCCTTTTCTTTACCATGGCAACAGGGTTTCCTCATGTTACAGCACGCTTCCTGGGGATGCGCGAATTAAACAAGAAAGATTACGTTAAATTAATGCTGACGGTTTTTTTAATTGCAGGTATACCGATTTTTCTTAATGCTGTCAGCGGTCTTTCCGCCCGGGCCGTGTGGGGAGATAGGCTTCTGCATATCGCCCCCTGGAAAGCTGATCTGGCTGCTCCCTTTCTGGCCATGTCGGGGGGACTGCCCTTAACCAGCCTTTATATCACGGGGCTGTTCAGCGCGGCTCTTTCCTCCCTGGCCGCCATGATTTTGGGAATTGCGGGAAGCGTTACCCGGGATGTAATCCAAATTATTAAACCCAATGCATCTCCCCGCGCGCTGCTTTTATTGACCAGAATTTTAATCGTCGTCGTCATTTTTATCCCGTTTTACTGGACACTGGTGGCCCCGCCTCCTCTTTTGGCTGCATGGATGGCACAGGCAGCCATAGGTATGGGGGGGATCTTCATCTGGGTAATCGCGGGTTCCCTTTACTGGAAAAGGGCTACAGCAACAGGAGCAATAATCTGCATGATTTACGGGATTATAGCGGTCCTGATAGGTTCTGTTCTTGTATCGAAAAACACCCTGGGAATGGGGACTCTAATGTACATTGTTTTGATAGGTTGCGGTATTTGCTATATTGTAGGCAGTCTGTTAACATCCCCCCCTCCCCGGGAAAAAGTTACAGAGTTTTTTACGTTATCTAAAGATAATTCTGCTGCATAAACTTTATTTGCAAAGTGTTCGCTTAAAACCAGCAACCATTTGGCTGACAATTTTTCGCACAGGGCCAATTGAACCTCTACTAAGAATACACTTGCGTTTCATCAAGAGAACAATCTGCTCCTTCGATCCATATAATACTAGCTAAGAAAAATGCCGCATCGTTTCCGGTGCAAACTTCCAAAAGGGAATTAAGAAGGATGAGCATTGAATCTGTAAAAAGGAAAGCAGAAGAACAACTTTTGCAGCTGCCCGGCGTTATCGCCGTGGGAATTGGAAAGAAAGCAGAAAAAAAGGTCATTAAAGTCTATGTAAGGAGCCGGATTATAAATGCCTCAACCTACCAATCCATTCCTAAATCGCTGGATGGATATGAGATAGAAATTGAAGAAATCGGCAGAGTGAAACCACTGCACCGGAAGTGAAAGTTATTTGCTGACATGGAGGAGAGTAATTCCGTGAGGGAAGATGAAATTAAAAGTGTATTAAAGCCAGAGTATCTGGAAAGTGTGCAAAAAGCATATAAAAACTGCTTTGAGGATTTCCTTAATCCCTCCCGCCAGCTTGCTAATGTTGTGGGCATGGGAATAGGGGTTAAGTGGAAAGATAACAAACCCACCGGCGAACCGGCGCTGATTGTACTCGTAACCCATAAAAAGGCCAAAGAGCAATTAAGCTCTTCCGACCTGATACCTGCAAAAATGTCGGGGTTTCAAACCGATGTGATGCCCATTGGTCACCCCTTTGCCGGAGGCGGAGCACCGGCAGCAAGCGCCCAGACCCTTGCTGCACGGGTTCGTCCTGTTAAAGGCGGTTACAGCATTGGACACAGGAATGTTACGGCAGGAACAATCGCTACCTGTGTTTTCGAAATGCTGCCCAAAGCCGGATCCTCCGAAAACAGCCGCCCGTACAAATTCTATATACTTAGCAATAACCACGTTCTGGCAAAAAATAATTTGGCTAAAATCGGAGATCCGATTATTCAGCCGGGTGCGGAAGACGGCGGTTCGTATCCCGGAGATCGCATCGCTACCTTAAGCCGTTTTATTCCTATTGAATTTGACCCCCCGGTTCCGCGCAACCGCCACAACAACCTGGTGGATGCTGCCATTGCCGAAGGAGACTTCCACGAACTGGATAGCGAAATATACTGGATCGGACATGTAAAGGGCTGGATGCCCAAGGCAAACGTCACCGTAGGAGAGCAGGTACAGAAAACCGGTCGCACTACCAATTATACAATCGGGAGAATTACGGCGGTCAATGCTACAATTGACATAAATTACGGTTCCGGCAAGATAGCCCGTTTTAAAGACCAGATCATTACGACCGGAATGTCGGCCGGAGGAGATTCGGGATCATTGGTGACGACTATGGACAATGTAGCCGTAGGACTTCTTTTTGCCGGTTCACCGTCTGCAACGATAATCAATCAAATAGAAAACGTTCGCAAACTGCTGCACATTGAAATTCCAGGGGGGAGAATGTAAAAACAGAAGACTTAAGGCTGCCTCCCGTTTTGGCAATGCGGTTGTTCCGGCAAAGGGGGAGGCAGCCTTTTACTTTCATATGCATTTCCCCCATCGTTTTTTAGCAGTTTTTTACGGACACAAAATTTTTCCCGCGCTCAACTATGCGGAAAATCCATCATCTTCTTCTTGACTTTCCCATGTTGCATATTTTTGCTTCTCAGATAAAAAAGCCTTCCCGCACAATTCAACCCGGAGAACATATCATAAAGTAAAAGTCTAACAAAAATTGTGCCCAGACAATAACAGGAAAGGAGGGCATACACATGGCTGATTCTCAAGGATTATTTGACAACAGGCGTGATCGTAACAATAATTTCTGCAACAACAATCTCTTTTTAATCTTAATCTTAATTCTTTTTTTGTGTACTTGCGACAACAACTTTTGCCGGTAGTACGCCATAAAGGCCGTAGTTTATCTACGGCCTTTCTTATAGTACTCAACATTTTACTTGACTTTACTAAGTCATTAACGAAAGAAAATTTTTATCAGATCGGAAAAGGCTTCCGCATCTATGGATGTTTTGTTTTCCGGGAAAGTCCGGATGATGACAGATATTAGATCAGCGAGTTCCTTCCCTTGAGGACTTAAATACGGCTTCAGAGAACTGAGTATGGAAAGATCTCTGGAAGGGGACAATTGTTGATTCATGCTTCTTCAACCTCTTGTTGCAATAAGTTTTCGTCCCTTTCTGCCGGGTATCCGTAAATTCCGGCCTCCATAACAGGAATAGCGTTATCAGCCGGCTCAGCCTCTAAAATTTCATAAGCTTCCTCTTTTACTCCTTCATCATAAAAGACCTCTGCATTTTCATCAGCTATATCTTCACCGTTTTGGGGCAGATCCGATACAGGAGGTCCGGCAGCAAAGAGGTTTCTTCGCTGGCGGTTATTTAGCAGGAATATCAGGCTCAGTACGATGATGAAGCTGAAGTTTCTATCGTTTCCCCCCTGGGATAAAAACTGCATTCAATTTCTCTCCTTTCATTTCTGTTTAATAACTAACAGAGCTTATTTCTTTAGTTTATGTTTTTTCTTCATTATCTGTGTATGACAATCCCGGTATAAAGTAACATCTGTCCTTCCGGTTTCTATAAAAGTATAGTAACATTTGCCTAAGAAAAACATATGATAAAAAAACTACAGTGAATTATAAACATCAGCGGAGCCTTTCGCTGTAGGACTATCCAAGGTAAAAAAAATTGAGATAGGGGGATAAATACAGTGGGTGAAAATAATGTAGTTTGCAGAAATGACAATTTTCTTTTCTTATTCCTAATTCTCTTCTTCTTCCTGTGCAACAACAACTTCCCGTGCAATAACAACCGTATTTGTTAAGGAACAGCGCTTTAAAATAATGCAAACATTTTAGGGCTGCAGTTAATTTGCAGCCCTTTATTTTTTGTCTTTTACTCTTGACTCAAGAAACGTATCAATTTGTTAATTGATTTGATATCGATTTCATCGTCCAGCTCATTAATAACAGATTTTGAATTAGTTACTAGTTCCATCATGTTCAGAAGCATGTCAATTGTTTTCTGGCCCTGGGCGCTCATATGAGGTTTAATAGAAAGAAGCAGGGAAACATCCTTATTATCAAAAAATCCACGGCTCACTTTTTTCATCCTCCTCTCTTTTTTCTAAAATTAGGGTTCTATGTCCAAAGCTTTGTAACCCTCAGGTTCACCCTCGACAATTACCCGGGAGTCCTCGTCCGTGCCATGGAAATTACAATTTTCGGATTCCTCAAGAGGGGTATCGCCGCTGGGTATATCTGCTCCTGTCTGGTCAGGTACAGGGGGCTCGGTTTTAGAAAAGGCTCCTCCCCGAGAAAAGTCATTAATCAGGCTTATTAAGCTCATTAAGGATACAGGGCTAAAAGAATTTCGGTTCTTTAAGTTAAGGAAAATAAACAAATCAAGTATTTGCTGTGTCCTTGGGCTTAAATAAGGTTTAGCAGTAAGAAAATAGGTAATATCTTTTGGCATAGGCGAAAGCTCCATTTACTTCCCTCCTTGTAACAATTCCCTCATGAAAATAAAGTTTTTTTAGCTTATGTTCTTTTAATATTATCTGTGAATGTACATAAATATTAGAAAAGCGGCCTTTGAAGGCCGCTTTAATCAGAATAAATTACAAATGTTTGTCTGGTATGTTTATTTGGGCAACTTCCACTGAAGTGACTTTTGCGATTGTTCCTTTGAATTAATCCGGATTTGATCGCCGCTGTCAGGCAGCAATTTTTCAGCCGGAGCAGGCTGTGGTGCATGAACTGGCTCTTCGGGGAGGGCTGAAGCAGATTTCTCGACGATTACGTCCTGAGTGTCTGTACCGTTTTGCATGCTGCTTAAAAGATTTAACAGCGAGAACATGTTTCCGGGACTAAATCCCTGTTTGTCTTTGGAAGACAACAAACCCGTAAGCATGCTTAGCAACCCTGGTAACTCCTTATTATCAGCATCCTGTTTGTTATTTGCCGGTTCCTGAACCAAAGCATCGGCAGCTTTTACATGTTTGGCTCCACTATCATCACGGGGCAAATAACTGACAATACCAAGAAGGTTGCAAAATCCCAAAAGACCCAGCAGCTCGGGAGCGCTAAGCTTACCGTCAAATCTGTTCAGTAGTTGTATAACAGCATTTATTAAATCGTTACCACCGGAAAAAGAAGGCTTTTTTTGCAGTTCCGCAGTAGCTAACTGGGAAAAGAGCCTCTCAATTTGATTATCCACTTTAAGACCTCCCTGAAGACTTAACAGCTTTGAAAGAATCAGTTAAAAAGGTTCTCTAGTCAATATATGTCCGTTTCATACGATTAATTCCTATTATTTTACTGAAGCCAGCCTTCAACAATATCCTCATTATCCGCTATCCACTGCCGTGCCGCCTCAAGGGGCTCTTCCCCGTCCGCAATTGCTCCGATAACAGCACCCAGCTGCTCCGGCTCCAGATAGAAGTTCTCTAAAAAGCGGGCTACTTCCGGTGCATCCTCGTCAAGGCCCTGACGTGCGATGATATTAATGGTTTCCACATCTCCGTATATCTTTTTGGGATCTTCAAGAAATTTAAGATCATAGCGGGCAAACTTCCAGTGCGGTGTCCACCCGGTAACCACGATCCACTCTTCTTCTGAAATGGCATCGGCCAACGCCGCGGTCATGGCCATATCGCTGCTCTCCAGCAGCTCCAGTTCGAGGCCGTATTCATCGATTGCTTTTTCAGTGGCCATCATGATACCAGCGCCGCCGTCGATACCTGTAATGCGTCCGCCAAACTTGTCCGCATGCTCGTTTAACTCTTCAATAGAATTGATGTCTACATAAGAGGGAACCACAAGTCCTATACGGGCTTCCTCATAAAGGATACCATAGTCAACCACCTGGTCGCCAAAAGTGTCCATATACTCCTTATGAGTAACAGGCAGCCATGCGGTTGTTTGAAAATCCAGGTCGCCATCGGCAATTCCCGAATACATGCCTCCTACTTCCAGGGCAATTGCCTCGGCATCATATCCCAGGTAATCCATAACCACCGCCTGAGCTATATGAGTGGAGGCCTCGGCGCATGCCCACATTACATAACCTATCTTAATTGTTTCTTTTCCAGTGGACTCACCTGCTTCACCAGGGGATTCCAAAGCTTCACCCGGAGTACCCTCAGGCTCTGCTGCAGGTGTGCAACCCGCAAGCATTAACCCCAAACCAAACAACACAACCAGTACTACTACTGCTGCTTTTTTACTTTTCTTAAGCATAAAAAACCCTCCTCTTTTTAACCTTGCTCTCTTCCCGCTGGTTTCCTGCCTAAAGACTGGGTAATGCGGTCCAGGATAATAGCAATAATAACGACTCCTACCCCCCCTTCAAAACCGGAACCAATCTCCAGCCGTGTAATGGCACGGTAAACGACCCCACCCAAACCGCCGGCGCCAATCATAGCGGAAATTACTACCATGGACAGGGAAAGCATAATACACTGGTTTACACCGGCCATAATTGATGGCAATGCCAGCGGTAATTGTACTTTCGTAAGGATCTGCATCGGCGTAGAGCCAAATGCCAACGCTGCCTCCATCACCTCTTTGGGAACTTGGCGAATACCCAGGTTTGTTAAGCGGATAGCCGGAGGAGCGGCAAAAACTATCGTGGCGATCACAGCGGGGACAATACCTATACTAAAAAACATCACCGCAGGTAAAAGATAGACAAAAATGGGCATGGTCTGCATAAAATCCAAAACAGGGCGCAGTAGATTCCAGGCCAGCTCGCTTCGCGATGCCAGCACACCTAACGGAATCCCTATTAACAGGGAAATAAACGTCGAGGTAAGCACCAGTGCCAGAGTGCGCATTGTTTGCTCCCACAGTCCCATGCTGAGCATAAGTAAAAGTCCTGCTATGGTAAAAAGGGCCAGGCCGCGTCCGGATAATTTCCACGCCAGCGCCGCGACCAGAATGATAAACAATACAACAGGAATAAACATTAATAGAGCTTCAAAATTAATGACAAAGCCTTCTATATATCCGCTAAACCAGCGGAAAACAGGACGAAAATTAGTGCGTAAAAACAATACGATAAAATCTGCCCAATCACTAATCGGAATACGATACATTGTTGTTCTCATCTCCCTTGGCAATTAAACCTGACAGGACGGATACACGAACAATAATGCCCAACAGTTTCCTGTTTTCATTGACAACAGCTATGGGCACCTTAGCTGTAATAGCCATGGGGATTAGATCCAGCAAGGTGACATCCGGCGATGTGAGCGGTATATCTTCGTCGATAATATTTCTTAAATCTTTCTCCTTCTTATTCACAGCTTCAACAGCCCGGTCAACTGTAACAATACCCCGCAGGGTTCGCCCTTCCCCAACAACAAAAATGCTGGACAACTCTTCTTCTTTCATCTTCCGCAAAGCAAGCCGCGGCCCGTCGGTTTCTTTGACAAGAGCGCTCGGCCGAATCATGATATTTTCCGCCTTTAACACCCGGGAACGATCCACACCATTAACAAAGTTTGCCACATACTCGGTGCAAGGATTGGTTAATATCTCCTCCGGGGTGCCGAGCTGGACAATCTGCCCGTCTTTCATAATGGCGATGCGATCGCCCAGTTTAAGCGCCTCATCCAAGTCGTGCGTAATAAAAACTATTGTTTTTTGCATATTGGATTGCAATTCCGACAGCTCTTCCTGCATCTCCTTGCGAATTAGCGGGTCCAGAGCACTAAAAGGCTCATCCATCAACAAAATATCAGGATCAACAGCAAGTGCCCGCGCCAAACCGACCCTTTGCTGCATCCCCCCGCTCAGCTGGTCGGGATATACTGATCCCCACTCTTTAAGTCCAACAGTTGCCAACACATCAAGGGCCCTTTCTTCACGTTCCTGCTTAGCCATACCTTGTATCTCCAGCCCATAAGCAACATTTTGCAGAATTGTGCGATGAGGGAAAAGGGCAAATCTTTGAAAGACCATAGACATCTTTTTCTGTCTAAAAAGACGCAATTGTTCTGGAGATAAGCCGGTAATAACCTCACCGTCAATTAAAACCTCGCCGGCCGTCGGCTCAATTAGACGGTTCAGGCAACGCACCAGCGTTGATTTCCCGCTTCCGGAAAGGCCCATTACCACAAAAATTTCCCCTTGCTCCACCGAAAAAGAAACATCGCAGACCCCCACGGTATGACCCATTTTCTGCAGTAAATCTTCCTTGCTCATACCCGCCTTTAGTTTCTCCAGGGCTTTACCCGGCTCAGGACCAAAAATCTTATACAGTTTTCTTACCTCAATTTTGGACATATGCACCCCTCTCTTTAAAAAAGAAATCTTAAAAAAGAAAGCACTCTAACCAACAAGAGGTTAGAGTGCCTGAGCTTCGCCCCAATCCGACTCGCCCTAAGCCACAACAATTGTAGCCTACCACTGGCCCGCTTGAGCCAGCGGAAGCCCCAGTTCTCTTAGAGTTTTTCACTTGTAGTTTCCGCACGTTGACGGAAGTTTACTGCTATCCACCTCAAGAAAAAGAGACGTATAACAGCTCACAACCGGGCGTACTGCTACAAGCTACTTTACTTTAAGCAAACCGTTTTTTTTATAAAAAAAGTCTATCATATTCTTTTTTACCTGTCAAAACGAAAAAATAGTATTTTAAAAAGGAAAAAGAAAGCCAGATAAAATTTTTTAGAGGTTTTTATCGGCAAGTGTCAAATTGTTTAATAATATTATCAATATTTTAACGCCGGGGGGATCCGTTATGTCACAGAGCAGAAAAAATTATTGTCCGCTGGTAGAAAATTTTCCCGATGCTTTTGCCTGCTGCCGGACAGTCCTGGACTGCACCGGAAACCCGGTGAAATACATTATTCTCGAGGTAAACAAAGCCTTTGAAACTCTGACCGGGATCACCGGAAGCAAATTAATAGGCAGCGAGATCGTTGAGGTACTTAAAACAATTGAAAACGCCGGCGTCGACTTTGATTGGAAAGGCCTGTTTGACGGAATTTTTTTAAGCAAAAAAACCGCGCGGCCTGAGCTTAACCTAAAATTACTTGACCGGTGGTATGAAGTGACTGCATATCTCGATACAAAGGATAATTTAATAACTATATTCAGGGACATTACTTCTTACAAGCTGACTGAAAAGGAATTGCAGGAAAAAAAACAGCACTTAAAAAAGCTTCTCAATTCACTTGATGAAGGGGTGTGGTCCCATTCATTGTCCGACGGCCGCCAATTGTTTGATAACCTTGCCTGCGAAAAAATATTTGGACGTCCTTACAAGGATTTCCTTGACGATCCTTCTTTATATGAAAGAGTTATTCACCCGGATGACCAAAACCGCAACTTTATCAGCGAAGTGATTAAAAAGAAAAAACTATAAATAGAAGGCGGAAGGAGACAACAACATTGTGCATCCCGTTAATCAGCTCAATTTACCCGGCACGGTCCTGATCATTTTCTTTATAGCCTTAAATATTTACAGTTTTTTTATCGTTTATTTTGACAAAAAAAAAGCCATATATCACCGGTGGAGAGTATCTGAACGCAAGCTTTTTCTCCTGGCCCTGGCAGGAGGAGCAATAGGAATTTTTCTGGGGATGAAAGCGTTCCGCCATAAGACGAAACACTTCCTTTTTACTCATGGAATACCATTACTTATGATGCTCAATATTGTTATTTTTTATCTGTTAATAATAAACTCCTTCAATATCTTGCTTTTCCTTTTTTCATGAATCCGGTCAGCATTTTCCGGTTTTAAACCTGTATTTAATCATAAAATTTTTATACGGTTCATTATTGACGGGGGCAGATTCCTGTGCTATAATTTAAGTCAAATTATAAATTAAAAGCAAAGATGATGACGGAGAGAAGTAGGCAGTTGACGGCCTTAAGAGAGCCGGGGGAACGGTGCGACCCGGCGGCCTAGATTGTTGAAATACACTCCTGAAGAGCAAACCGAAAGCCAGGGTTGTTTTTACCGGTCAGTAGGCTTTGACGGAAACCTCCACCGTTACAAGGAGGGGGGTATAAGGCTGGATTGTTTCAGTCCGTACCTGGCACTGCAGAAAGAGAGCTGCTCTGTTATCAAGGGTACTAGGACATAGAAATTCCGGTCCGTACCCTTTAATGAGAGGGGCACATATGTGCTCAATCAGGGTGGTACCGCGTGAAGCCAAAGCTTCCGTCCCTAAGGGATGGAAGCTTTTTTAATTAGATAGAATTGTAAAAGGAGAGAGGAATGATGAAAAGAAAGCATTTTAAAACTATAGCCTGTCTAACTTTGTTAATATTGCTTTTTGTCTTATCCGCGGGCTGTTCCCAGCCGGAAAGGGAACTTAGCGGGAGGGACCAGGAAAATGAAAATGCAGAAAGGATATCTCTGAATCTTCGCTTGGCGCATTTTTGGCCGGCGACACATCCTGCAGAGACAATTCTCGTTCAAGGCTGGGCTGATTTAGTTGATGAAGTGACAGATGGTCAAATTACCATAACCAGCTATCCCGGTGAAACGCTGCTTACTTCAGCGGAAATATATGACGGAGTATGCACCGGAATAGCGGATATCGGTTTATCCTGTTTTTCCTATACAAGGGGCCGCTTCCCCTTGCTGGAGGTTTTTGAACTTCCAGGCATTGTTTACAACAATTCCAAAGCAGCCAGCAAGGTGGCCTGGGAGGGCATCAAGGAATTAAACCCTGCTGAAGTGCAGGATACAAAACTGTTGATGGTTCTTACGACAGGCCCGGGGGATCTTTTTACAAAAACCCCGGTAAAAACCCTGGAAGATTTAAAAGATCTCGAGATCAGGGCAACAGGATTGTCGGCTAAAACTCTGGAGATGCTCGGGGCTACCCCCGTAGCCATGCCCCAAGCGGAAGCTTATGAAGCTTTATCAAAGGGGGTTGTCCAGGGAAACCTGGCTCCCCTGGAGGTCCTGCAGGGTTGGAGACACGCGGAAGTTATCGATTATATCACGCTGACTCCCTTCCTCTACAATACCCTATTTTTTGTTACGATGAATTTGGATGTTTGGAATTCAATACCTCCCCACCTGCAGGAGGCTATCACAGAAGCAACCGAAAAATTTTTTGACGAAAAGGCCATCGGCCTTTGGGATATGCAAAATGAATCCGGGCTTGAATTTGCTGTTAATGAATGCAACTGTGAAATAATTGAACTTACTGACGAAGAACAGGCAAAGTGGATAGACCTCGTCAAGCCCATCCAGGAAGATTTTATTAAAGAAATGGCCTCGAAAGGTCTAGATGGCGCAGGAGCCCTGCAACTGGTGAAAGAACTGGCAGATAAATATAACGGCCTTTATCAAGGCAGATAATTAATGAAAGAAAACATTTTAATTTAAAAAGGAGAGAAGGAGAACAGTTATGGATAAATGCGAAAAATTTATCGGCAAAATAACAGAGTTTCTGGATCAAATTGCCGGACTGGCAATACTGGCAGTAATGCTTTTGACCGTGGCCAATATTCTTTTAAGGGTAACCGTGGGAACTCCCATCCTCGGTACCTATGAATATATCGGTTTTCTAACGGTAATAATTATCGGTCTGGCCCTGGCCCACTGCGCCTTCCAAAACGGCCATATTGCCGTAGAGTTTATTATGGATAAATTTCCTGAAAAAGCAAGATTGCCTATCGACTTTTTTACCCATCTGCTGTCCGTTATCTTTTTAGCGCTCGCTTCGTTTCATATTGCCCAGTATGCAAGGAGCATGGTCTTGACGGGCGTGGTTTCCCCGACAACCAAAACACCCTTTTATCCGTTTGTTTATCTGGCTGCTCTGGGTCTGGCAGCGCTGTGCGCAGTCTTATTGGTCAGGATGCTCAAAATAACTCAAAAGGTGAAAACCCATGAATGAGATAACTACAGGTATTTTATCAATTATACTCTTTTTCGTCTTGCTCGGTTTTAAAATGCCTATTGCTTATGCCATGGCCTTGGCGGGGTTTTTAGGTTTCAGTTATATCGTCTCCCCCGCGGCAGCATTCAGGGTCGTATCCAAGGATATTTACACTACTTTTTCCTCATATACCTTAAGCGTTATCCCCATGTTCGTATTTATGGGTTTTATAGCCTACTATTCGGGTATTGGCTCGCGCATCTACAACTTTACCTACAAATTAATCGGCCATCTACCCGGCGGGCTTTCCATTGCCACTCAGGTAACATGCGGGCTGTTCGGCGCGGTATGCGGCTCCAACACGGCAACAGCAGCGACTATCGGTGCAATTGCCATACCTGAAATGAAAAAGTATAAGTATAATGACAGCTTATCCACAGCCAGCGTTGCAGCAGGAGGAGCACTGGGAATTCTTATCCCGCCAAGCGTTATTTTCATCGTTTATGGGATTGCCACGGAACAATCCGTCGGCAGCCTCTTCCTGGCAGGAATACTTCCAGGAGTGCTGCTCATGGGTTTATACATGCTGACAGTATATATTCTGGCAAAGAAAAATCCCCTTCTCGCCCCACCCGGGCCAAAATATTCCTGGAAGGAAAGACTTGAGTCTTTACAGGGTGGGATCTGGGAAGTTGCTATAATCTTTGCCCTTGCACTGGGGGGGCTTTTCCTGGGATGGTTTACACCGACCGAATCCGGGGCTGTGGGAGCTTTTGGCATATTGATCCTTACTTTACTAGAAAAACAGCTCACTTTTGAAGGATTGAAAAAAGCGTTATCAGATTCCACGAGGACAACGGCAATGATCATGCTGCTCGTGGCGGGAGCGGTAATTTTCGGCAGATTGATGGCTGTTAGCCGTATTCCTTTTGAACTGGCCAATTGGGCGGGAAACCTGCCGTTGCCGCCCTATGCGATTATGACTATCATCCTGGCAATCTACTTTGTCCTGGGCTTTTTCATCGATGCTTTAGCCCTCGTCCTGTTAACCATCCCTATTTTTTATCCGGTAGCGGTCAATGTGCTCGGCTACGATCCTATCTGGTTCGGGGTAATTATTGTCCTGGTGGTGGCAATGGGAGTTATAACCCCTCCGGTGGGAATGAATGTCTACGTTATTAAAGGAATAGTTCCCGACATAGCCCTTGAGACAATATTCCGGGGCATCTGGCCTTTTGTGGGGGCACAGGCAGTGTGCATTTTTCTTTTAATCGCTTTCACGCCCATCGCCACCTTTTTGCCGGAACTATTATCCAAATGACGCACTATATATTTAACCATCCTTTTTTTTCTCATCCACGCTTTTTATTCCGGCCAAAATATGCCTGCAGATCTCTCTGTTGCCGGCGATAAGAGAAACACCCCTTTTTTCCGTTAAAAAGATAACTTCACCCCCTGCCTCCCTGACCAACAAAACGCCTGCCTCCACATCCCATGGGCTCAGGTTCAGTTCCCAGTACCCGTCAAGCCTCCCGGCTGCAACGCAGGCCAAATCGTACGAAGCTGCTCCCATTCGCCGCAGTCCCCTGACCAGAGGGACAAAGTATGAAAAGTAGTCGGCATTGTTATCTTTGTGAACGGCCCGGTCGTAAGGAAAGCCCGACGCCAGAATGCTGTCCTGCAGCCGGGTTTTCGAGGAAACGTGAATTTCAGAGCCGTTCAGACGGGGTTTTTGTCCTTTAATTACTGCAAACATTTCATCAAGCATCGGCTGGTAGATGACTCCAAGGACTGTTTCATCGCGAAAGCGCAGAGCAATGGAGATGGTAAAAATGGGAATACCCTGATTGTAATTGACCGTCCCGTCCAGGGGATCGATCACCCACGTATATTCCGATTTTCTTCCAGTCCTGCCGCTCTCTTCCGCATAAATTTCGTGGCCGGGATACTTCTCGTTCACCCGGGACAAAAGATATTGTTCCGACAGTTCATCCACCTCAGTAACCAAATCAATAGCAGAGCTCTTTGTGTGAACAGTATGTTTTTCCCCAAATTTTTCCTTTTGAATTTTCCCAATTTCTCTGGCCCAGCGACATGCATCCGCCAAAACTTCTTGCAAATCGAGCATTTTCATTTCTCCTTCATGTAATATCCCGTTACAAATATTGTGGTAGTAAAAAGTTTCTATACTGCACTGGCTTTCTCAAATACTTTTCTGCTACAATAGAGAAAATTTCTTTCAAAAAAGGCGGGATTTGTTTGCAGATCTTATTTTTAGGAGACATTTTCGGAAGACCGGGGAGGCAGATCGTCAAAAAAATGCTGCCAGAGCTGAAAGCGCGCTTTCAAATAGACCTGACCATTGCCAACGGAGAAAATGCTGCCGGAGGTCTCGGGCTGACACCGGCTGTTGTGCAGGAGCTATTTGAAATGGGCGTTGATATTTTAACTTCAGGCAATCATATCTGGGACAAAAAGGATATACTCAAAGTAATTGACACAGAAAAAAGAGTTCTCCGGCCGGCAAATTTCGCACTTTCCGTTCCCGGGAGGGGAGCGGAAATTTTTCAAGTGGGAAATGTTCAGGTAGGGGTGCTGAACCTTGCCGGCCGCCTCTTTATGCCTCCCCAATGCGACTGCCCTTTTAGCGCAGCCACGAGAGAAATGGAAACCCTCCTCAAAACAACTCCTCTTATTATTGTAGATTTTCACGCGGAGGCGACTTCCGAAAAAATGGCCATGGGATGGCTCTTGAGAGATAAGGCCAGTGCCGTTATCGGTACGCATACCCATGTTCAAACCGCGGATGAGAAAATCTACCCTGAAAAAGCCGCTTATATCAGCGATGCCGGCATGGTAGGAGCCTATACCTCTATTCTTGGGCTGGATCCTGACGAGATACTAAACAAATTCATGACCGGGCTGCCCATGAAGTGGAAGCCGGCCGAAGGAAAAGGGATGCTGAACGGCGTTGTTATCACCCTTGATGAGCACAGCGGCAAAGCTTTAGAGATCCGGAGAATCTTTGAAATAACGGAATAATGGCTCGTAAACGCCCGTTGGTTTTTTTCTAAGAGTTGCCTGGCGCGGGGATAATCCCCTTTTCCATGAGAATCCTGACCTGTTCCTGGGCGCGGCCTATCTTCTCTCTGGCCAGGGAGAAAACTTCCTCCCGCGTCAGGATCAGGCGTGCCACATTCTCCTCGATGGCTTTCATCGCGGTTGCAGTTGCCACCCTGGGGAATACCTCCGGGTTATCCATCGTCGGCAAAATTTTTTCGGGATTTAAGCCTTTTTCCGCCGCGCAGGCAGCCAACTCCTCTGCCGCAGCAATACACATTGTATCGGTAATGGTCCTGGCCTGGACATCCAGGACGCCGCGGAAAATTGCCGGAAAGCCCAGGGAGTTGTTTACCTGATTGGGAAAATCGGATCGCCCTGTGGCTACAATTGCCGCTCCCGCTTCTTTGGCCTCCCACGGCCAAATCTCGGGAACAGGATTGGCGCAGGCAAAAACAATGGCATCGCTGGCCATAGCCTTTATCCATTCCTTTTTAATCGTATCCGGTCCCGGCTTGGATAGGGCGATAACGGCATCGGCACCTTCCATGGCCTCCGCCATCCCGCCTGTTTTCTGTTCCCCATTGGTCAGTTCCATAATTTTAAGCTTCTCCCGGTGCTTTTCTGTTATGTCCTTTCTTTGCCTGTGTAGGATTCCCTTGCTGTCGCACATGATAATGTTTCCCGGGGGAACTCCGGCAGCCAGCAGCAGCCTCAAGGTAGCAACATTGGCAGCTCCGGCTCCGATCATGGCTATGCGGGCATTTGATAACTCTTTCCCCACAATCTTCATAGCATTAATCAACCCTGCCAGCGTCACGCAGGCTGTTCCCTGCTGGTCGTCGTGCCAGACGGGAATTTGACATTCCTGGCGCAGGCGCTCCAAGATGTAAAAACACTTGGGGTTTTCGATATCCTCCAGGTTAATGCCGCCAAAAGAAGGCTGTAAAATTTTTACGGTCCTGATGATCTCCTCCGGGTCCTTCGTATCCAGGCAAATGGGAAAGGCATCCACACCTCCCAGATACTTAAATAGAAGGGCTTTCCCCTCCATGACCGGCAGGGAGGCTTCAGGACCAATGTCCCCCAGGCCGAGAACCCGGGTTCCATCGGAAATTACAGCAACAAAATTGCCTTTATTGGTATGTTTATAAACACTCTCTTTGTGTTCGTAAATATCGCGGCAGGGTGCCGCTACCCCGGGGGTGTACCACACGGCAAAGTCATTGTAATCCCTCACAGGAGCTTTCAGAGTAACCTCAACCTTCCCCCGGTAAAAGGGATGCAGCTTCATGGCATCTTCTGCCGGCTTTACTGCTTTGTTCAACAATTCATCTTTATTCATGTAAATGGTCATCTCCTTTGTTTTTCTCCTGCCGCTCACCCTTAATCCATATTCCCTCTTCCACCGTTCCATAAAACCTGCCTCCAGCCTATAACAGCCTGACGATCGTCGCCCTATTGCCTCTGCTGTTATAAGATAAAAAGTCGGATGCCATTTTTGCCAGAAAAATGCCCCGCCCTCTTTCTTCCAGACTCTCCGGGTTAAGGCTTTTTTCAAGTTCTTTTTGCCAGTTGAAACCCTCACCCTGGTCTTGAACAATCATTTTAACATATCTATCCGTTTCCGTCACATTAAGAATAACTTGTTTGTGGGGATCAAACCTGTTTCCGTGTTCAATGGCATTGGTCAGCACCTCACGGAGAGGCAGCAGGTCAAATCCCGAACCCTTTCCCAAAAATAATTCGACTTTCCGGGTTGCCTCTTCAACGCTCTGGAAAGTACTTTCCAACTCCAGCTGAAGACTTTTCGCCTTTGGCAAGGACTTCAGAACCAGGAAAGTGATATCATCATCACCTTGCAACCCTCCGTTAAATTCCATAAAATCATTGTTAATCACGCTGACAATTTGTTCAGGAGTAAGGTGGCAATTCTCAAGAAAAATTCTTCTTAATCTGTCTCCGTATTCCCGGCCGTTTTGAACCTGTTCCACGAGCCCGTCAGTTGTAAAAAGAATTGTTGTTCCGGGAGAAAACTTGCGACAAACAACCTGATAATCTGTCAACTCAGGAGGCAGCGCAGAGGAAATCGGCATCCCTTTACTGATTAACTGTACGCACTCTCCTCCGAGCAATACGGCAATAGGAGGGTTTTGGAACCCTGCCCCGGAAAAATAACACATATTGGTATCCAGGTTTAAAATCCAGAGAAAAACGCAAAGAAAATATTCCTCAGGGTAATTTTCCTTGTAAAATTGCTCTGTGAGATAATGTAAAATCTCCTCCGGCATAAAAAGTTTCCCTTCATCATGCCTTAAAAACAAATAATTGTCAATGGTATTTTTGATAAAAACGCTTAACATAGCTCCATCCAGGCCGTGCCCGGATACATCGGCCAGATAAACAATCAGTTGATTGCCTTTGTGTATAACCCGATAAAAATCTCCTCCCAGGACCCGGGCAGGCTGATAATGGGCGGCAAAATCATACCCCTCCACCTGGGGAAAGTCTTCCTGTAGAGAACGCTCGTGCACCAGCCTCGCCTTTTCTATTTCTTCGTCCAAAGCTTTTTCAGTCTTTTTGCGCGCGTCTTCTTCCAGGCAAAGGGAAACATACGTAGCCATGAGCAGGGCAAGCCTTTGATCGTCATTGGACCATTCCCTGGGATAACCTACATGCTCAAAGCTAAAAACTCCGACAACTTTTCCCCTGAGCCAGATGGGAGCGTCCAAAAGGGACACAATCCCCGTTTTTCTGAAATAATCAGGCGGAAAAACTTTGGTGTGGGGATCGGTAAAAACATCTACAGCAGCGACCGAGTTTCCTTCCTTGTGATTGCGGGAATACCGGCAAAACTCCTTACTGGAGAGCTTCTGCCCGCTGGAATGGGTATTTTTACTTCTTTCGTAGAGATCAAAACAGGACATCCCGGCATAATCATCGTCATACCACCAGACACCGACGCGCTCCGCAGGGATAAGAAGGGAGGCCGCTTCAACAATCTCTTTAACCGCGTCAGCCAGGCTTTCCTTAATCCATGCACCATGCATGGCCAAATCTAAAAGAATCTTGTTTTGACGGTAGAGCCTTATTTCATTTTCCTGCAGCAGCTCTTCGACCTTTTTATATTCTGATATATTTTCAAACATGCCTAGGGCATAACGAAACTCCCCTGCTGAATCTTTCACCAAAGTCAAGGACATGCGCCCCCAGACCAGTTGACCGTCCTTGCGGACAAATCTGCTGTCTATCCCGCAATAATTGCGCTTACCTGCCAGCAGTTCTTCCACCATAGTAATTCCCGGCAAAAGATCACCGGGATAAATCCTCTCAAATAACGTGCTGCGATGCAATTCTTTTTCCCTTAATCCCAAAAGCTGTTGCAATGAAAAATTACTTTTTAAAAAACGCCCGTCCCTATCCAACAAGGCAATTCCAACCGGAGATCTCTCAAAAACAATCTTTAACTGCTCCTCGCTCTCTTTTATTTTTATTTGTGAATTTTCCAGTTTACCCAGAATTGTTTTTATCTCCTCCGCTACTAGGGAAAGCTCGTCAGGTTCCGGCGTGCTCCCTGAATGTACAGAGAAGTCTTTCTTTTCTCTTACCGAACGAATGAGGCGGTTCAGCCGGGAAAGGATCGTTTTTTCCAAAAAGGAAAAAACTCCGCCCCAAAAAACCAGAATTATAAAACAAAGGGAAAGAAAGAAAAAAGTAAGGCCTTTTTTTCCAATCCTGTAGACGTCGCGGGATAGTGCGGTTTTAATCAAAAGAGCAGGTTTTCCGTAAATATCTTGCAGAAAAGTATATCCTTCAATTTTTTCACCGCTTTCGTCGCGGATAAAGAAGATCTCTTCGGGTGAAGATAAGGCATATTCTTTTAATTCGGGAGTATCCACCATATCCAGGGGTTGAATGGTAAAGTCCAAATACAATTTTTCGGCTAATCTGGATATATTCGCGGGATTTAAAAAAATCCCGGCACAGAATGTCCCAATAGGCAGGCCTTCATAATAGTTGGGCAAAATCGGTGAGGCAGCTATTAAAACAGGACCTTCCGGGAGAAGGACAATACCGGAAAATACTCCTCCCTTTTCAAGATTAAGCTCCCCGGCATCTGAGGGAAAAGGGCGATACACAAGGGGGCTGCCCGGCTGGAGGTGCTCATTCAGGCTGAAGAAAACGGGTATTTTTTTTCCTGCCAAAAAGTCGAAACCCTTTTTTAAAACCAACCTTCCCCTTGAATCAAGAAAAACCATAAAACCAACCTTCAAATCTGAAAAAACTTCATCGCTGAGGTTCTTTTCAATAAACCGCTGGGTGGGTTCGGCCAAAAAAGCATATGTTTCAATTGAATTTGCCCAGTCTCTGGCAATGCTCTCCAGACGTCCGAGCTCATCCGCAATAATATTTTTTACGCGCTGCAAATTTTTTTCTGTATTCTTTTCCTCCAAGCGTAAAATACTACTACCCAGAATAAAGTTCATGGCAAAAAAAATTGTTCCCATCATTACAAGAGAGAGGACAATCATAAAGGACAACATTTTTTTGCGCAGCATCCCGGCACGGCCTCCCGACGAAACAAGTATTGTCTAATGATGGAATAATTGTTATTATAAGTTCAACGCATTCCTTAAAAAACCTTTTCTGGTAAGAGATAACCCCTTTTGAAATTCTAATTGGAGGATCCAATGGGAAAAGAAATTCTTTTTCATATGGAAGACGCAAGCTCTGTCCGGCCCCATGAGCTGGAATACCTGGAACCGGCCATAACTAGGGTCCACAAATTAATCCATTCCCGCAAGGGTCCCGGCGGCGAATTTGCAGGATGGGTCGATTTACCCCTCAACTATGATCGGGAAGAATTTAACAGAATTAAGGAAACTGCTCGGAAAATAAGGGAAACATCCGAAGTTTTTATTGTCATTGGTGTCGGCGGTTCATACCTGGGTGCCAGATCCGCCCTGGAACTGCTTCAACATTCCTTTTACAACCAGCTCCCGGCAAACAAACGGAAAGGACCTGAAATATATTTCGCCGGCTTTAATATTAGCCCGGCATATCTGACACACCTTCTGGACATCACTAGGGAAAAAGAACTGACCTTAAATGTCATTTCTAAATCAGGAACAACTCTGGAGCCCGCGCTCTCTTTCCGAGTTTTTCGCGATCTGTTGGAAAAACGGTACGGCAAAAAAGGAGCAAGGGAGAGGATTGTTGCAACAACCGACAAATCCAAAGGCGCTTTGAAAAAACTCGCTGATGAAGAAGGCTATACGACCTTTACCGTACCGGAGGACATCGGAGGGCGCTATTCAGTCCTGACGGCAGTGGGACTGCTGCCGATCTCCGTCGGCGGTATCGATATTGATGAAATAATGAAAGGTGCTGCAGTAGGGCACCAACTCTACGGCCGCGAAAGTTTGGCGGAAAATGCCTGCTATCAATATGCTGCAACCAGAAACATTTTGTACCGCAAAGGGAAAGTGATCGAACTGCTGGCCACCTATGATCCCGCTTTCCTCTATTTCAGCGAATGGTGGAAGCAACTTTTCGGCGAAAGCGAGGGAAAGGACGGAAAAGGAATTTTTCCCGCCAGTGCAAGTTTTACCAGGGATCTGCATTCCCTGGGGCAGTTAATTCAGGACGGCTGCCGCAACCTCTTTTCCACCACTCTTTGGATAGAGAGCCCTGCCGTTGATAAGGAAATTGATAAGCTGGAGGAAGATATCGACGGGTTGGATTACCTCGCGGGAAAATCATTTCATTTTGTCAATAACAAAGCATGCCGGGGAGTAATGGCTGCCCATGCTTCCGGTGGAGTCCCCTCCCTTAAAATTACGGTACCTGAACAAACTCCCTTTTACTACGGCCAGATGGTCTATTTCTTTGAAAAAGCCTGCGCTGCCAGCGCTTACCTCCTCGGCGTAAACCCCTTTGATCAGCCCGGAGTTGAAGCTTACAAGAAAAAAATGTTCTCCCTGCTGGCAAAACCATAAAACCAGTTGCCCACAAAAACCGACAAAATAGACCCCTAAAAAGAAGATTTTTTAAAAAATTTGTAACTGCTTAGAGGTTAATGTATAAGTTTATATTAATAATCTACTCTCCATTCAGACTTAGCAAAATGGTCTAAGTTAAATCTCTTTATGAAATTTTTGTTATATTTTTTTTAATAGCCCTTGACAAAATCAATCCATATATGGAATAATTCAAAAGTAAACTATAAACAATCTATTGGGCGAATATTATCTTTATTTATACATTTAATTATCTTACCTAGTGAAAAACCGCACAAGTATAACTTAAGTAGCACATTTTTTAAACAAAAATTTTAGAAAAATGACAAATTTGCACAAAAAAACATATTAAAAAGTGTTTTAAATTTACTTAAAAGGGGGAGTTGATGCCGTTTTTCCGTCAGTTAGCAAACGGGTTGGCGCTCTGAGAATGTTGGATGTCCGGTAATTTGTTTCCCGGGAGCCGCTTTTATAATATTTTTGAAAGGGGTTTGTTTTTACAATGTTTAAAATGCCTGACATGACAGACTGGTTTAACTTGGGTGATTTCTTGCTTGACCGGCATATAAGAGAGGGACGCGGCAACAAAGCGGCTATTTATTACAAAGATAAAGTTATTACTTATTCAGAGCTTCAGGAAGCTGCCAATAAAGTAGGTAATGCTTTGCTAGAGCAAGGAATTGAAGAGGAAAACAGAGTTATGATCTGTCTGCCCGATTGCCCTGAATTTCTTTATACTTATTTTGGAGCCATGAGGATTGGAGCAGTTCCGGTTCCAATAAGTACCATGGCCCTCCCGGAGGATTATAAATATTACTTAAATGACAGCCGGGCCAAGGTCCTCGTTACAGATAACACGCTGGCCCCGAACTTTATGGAAGTGGCCGGAGAACTCAAATATCTGCGCCATTTCATCGTTGTGGGAAATCCGGGGCCCGGGCAACTCAGCTTTGATGATTTCATCAAGAACGCTTCTTCCTCCCTGGAGGTTGCCCGGACCTCCAAGGACGATATGGCTTTTTGGCTGTACAGTTCCGGAACCACAGGCACTCCCAAGGGAGTCGTGCACCTTCATCACGATATGCTTTACTTCATTCCCTCCTATTGCGAAAATGTCCTGCAAATCACGGAAAACGACATCGTCTATTCCGTTTCCAAAATGTATTTTTCCTACGGCAGGAATTCCATGGAATCGGTCTTTTTTAGCGGTGCTGCAGTAGTTCTGGTACCGGATCTGCCAAAACCCTTTAAAGTCGCTGAAATTATTGACCGCTACAAACCTACTATTCTCTTCAGCATTCCCACATCCTACATGGGGGTCCTGGATTTTTTAGACGGGGAAGCGAAAAAATATGACTTTTCATCCCTGAGAAAATGTATTTCTGCCGGAGAAGCCCTACCTAAAGTAATATTTGAGCGCTGGAAAGAAAAAATCGGGGTGGAAATATTGGACGGCATCGGCTCCACCGATGTGGGAGGGATCTACATTTCCAACGTGCCCGGAAAAATTAAAAGCGGGAGCTGCGGTATCCTTCTTCCCGGTTTTGAAGTCAAGCTTACCGATGAAGACGGAAAGGAAGTGCCGGAAGGGGAAATTGGGGTTCTCTGGATGAGAAACGACGGAACTACTCCCTTTTACTGGAGAAAGCATGAAAAATCAAAAGAAGCCATTCATGGTGAATGGTTTAATACCGGCGACCAGTTTTATAAGGACAGCGACGGGTTTTACTGGTTTAGCGGCCGGGCTGACGATATGCTGAAAGCCGGGGGCATCTGGGTTTCTCCCGTAGAGGTTGAGGGTATTCTCCTCGAACATCCGGCAGTCCTGGAATGCGGCGTTGTCGGCAATACGGACGAGTCCAATCTGGAAAAACCCCTTGCTTTTGTAGTCCTCCGGGAAGGGTACAAAGGTTCACCCGAGAGCTGCAGGATTTCGTCCGCAGTAAAACCGCGCACTATAAATACCCCCGCTGGATAAGATTTGTTAATGAACTTCCCCGGACTGCCAGCGGCAAAGTCCAGAGGTTTAAACTCCGCGCCTTGCTGAAAACAGCTAAAAGCACCTGTGTTTCATAACTTTATTCATTCGAATAAAATTGAAACGGAGGTGGAACATTATTACAGGTCCGCCTCCGTTTCCTTAATACTGTTCTTTTGAAGAAAGGGCAGCTTTGTAAAATAAATGAGCAATACGAGGAGCATGGGGATAATATTCAAATAGAACATTTCCCTGTACCCCGTTGCTGCTGCCACCAATCCCCAAACCACGGAGCCAATGGCAATCCCTATATCGTAGGCAGTCCAGTAAGTGGCATTGGCAGCGCCCTTTTTCTCCGCAGGTGTATGCATAATGGTAAGTGCCAGCAAGGCCGGCTGCCCCATTCCGAAACCGACTCCATAAAAAATGCCCCCTGCTACCAAATGGAAAGCTGAAGCAGTTTGCGCCAGTATTCCCAGCGCCAGGCAAACAGCCAGAGCCCCCAGTGCCACCGCGAGATTGTATCCCCTTTCACCCTGCTTATCAACAAACATGCCGGCAGCAGGCCGGACGATCAATGTGGAGACGGCCATGGCCGCAAAAAACAAACCTGTGGCCTCGATTCCCTGCTGTTTGGCATAAACGGGTAAAAAGGAAATAACAGAACTGTGAGATATGGTAAAAAAAAGAATAACCAGGGCCGGCCTGGCGCTTGATCTGTCCCAAAAAACGAATTTTGGCTTTCTTTTCTGTTTTTCCTGCCGGGGAAATTTAATAAAGAGCACCAATATAAAGGAAAGAAAAATTAAAGAAGAGGAAACAGCAAAAAGAAGGGGAAAAGAGTAATGGTCTACGATCCATAAGCTCACGCCGGGAGAAATGGCCATGGGAAGAGCAAGGGTGATCATAAAAATTCCCGTTCCCTCCCCTATCCTTTTAAGGGGAATTATATCTGAAGCAACGGTATTTGAAGCAGTATTGCCTATACCCCAGCCAATTCCCTGCACAAAGCGCAGAACTATTAACAAATAGGCAGGAATCATCCAGACATAGAGAACAGCCGGCAGCAAAAAGAGCAACAGCCCCGCCAGAAAAATCCTTTTACGCCCATAGACATCCAGGGCCCAGCCGGCAGCAGGCCGGATGAGCACCGCGCCCAAAGTCAGGGCAGCCATAGGGAAACCGGCCGCGCTGCTTTTTCCTCCGTATATCTCCATATAAAGGGGAAGCGTGGGGATCAGGCTGTGAAAGTGTAAAAACATCAGCAAGGATGAAAGACATAGCAGCACATAATTTCTTGTCCAAAGCTTCGGTTTTACTTCATCTCTCAGTCCGTCAGCCCTGTTTTCCATTGCACGCGCTCCCTTTGGGTTTTCCGCCTATTTTAGCAAACTTATGGGTAGAGAAATTATTACAAAACATTTCCAAAATTATTTGATTTTCAGTTTAACCCGGGCCTTTTATTTTGTCAAGCATGCCTTTTCTTAACAGAGATAATGGCATAACGGCGGAACTTTTACCATCCGGTAAAAGTCCGCGCCGTCACCGTTACCAGCGATCTCCAATTTTGCCAGGGCTTATTTGGCCGCGAATTTCACCCTCGGGATTTTGTACTGTATGGCAATTTACATAAGTGTTACCTGACCTCATTTCCCTTAATAATGCAGAAAACGGGTGCCCCTTCAGCGGACCCACCAGGTCCTTTCTGCTGAGGTTTCCCCGGACAATTCCCTGGATAACTGAGATACCCGGATCTACAGGTCCAAACAAAAAAGCTACCACAGGCCCGTTTTCACCTCTGCGTCCAAGATGAATATGCGCCTCGGTAAAGTTTAAGAGATTATGGATAATTAAGCGGTACTCCATCGTTCTTTCATCTTCGTTTATAGTAAAAACTGCGTCGCCCCTGGCGTTTGTTTGAACCGGAGGAACTTCTTCCAAACCAGAAAGGGAAGCAAAAAAATGTCTCATCATTTTCCTCCTTTCTCAACATTCTTTTCTATATTATTAGGATTGCCGGTATTTGGTTATCAAGGCCGCAAATTATTTGCAGGGAAAAACACCCTTGCCAAAGGCTTTTGGTTTCCACTGCCAAGCCCATAGCGGACTTACGCCGCCAGGCTATCGCCCATGCCGGGCGCAGAAAAAAGGGGCGGTTCAAATAATTGAACCGCCCCTTTTTTAGAAATATCCTTATCTTAGATCCGGCTTAGCCTTTGCTTAGCTTGAAATACCAGGCTCTCGATAAATTCATCCCGGTTGGCGTTTTCTTTGCCGTCGTAATAGATAGCAACAATGGGAAGATTAAGCTCTTCACGGAGTGCGCTAATGTGGGCCTCTACAACGGAACCGGGCATACAGGTGAAAGGAGCGACGAAGATAACCCCGCAGACCCCTTCCCGGCGGCCCAGGGCAGCAACGCGGCCGATAGCCATCGGCGGCTCGCCCCCGTAATGTTCGGAAACATATCTCCTGGCATGGTGCATAATCTCCTCGGGAGAGGGTTCCTCATGGCCGCTAAGCAGCCCATTTGTTGCCGCAAAGAGGCGCTTCTCCTCCCTGTGCGCAACACTGTTCATCAATCCATAACCCGTTTTCTGCAAAAAGCTCTGCCACTGCCTTCTATCCCGGTGGGCTGCCACAGCTTCATGGTAGTTGATAAACCCCGTATACGAAAAGAGTTCCGAAGCGGGCGCGAGGCTGGCCTCTCCTCCCTCCGCCTCGATCTTGCGGATAAGATCCTGGTTGCAGCGGTCATCGAGCCGGACATAGAACTCTCCGCCCACAAGAATGCGGGGCCTTTTTTCGTCCGAGCGGGGAACTTCTGCAAATTCGCGGGCTGCCTCCTCCAGGCACCGTTTCAGCGGGCGGAGATGCTTCCCTGCTAAAAATTGCGGGATGCTGAAACGGTTTTTCTCCAGGATATCCATCAGCCTCGCCGAATGTTTCTCGAAAAGACTGTCGCAAACCCCTTTCTCCAGCTCATAAGGCCTGGTAGAGTGAAGCATTTTGTAAAGAAGATCAACGGCTACCAGCCCGTCATAAAGACCGACGACAAAAGGAAGCCCATATTTTTTAACAACGTCATCTACTCTTACCGAGCAAACCTTTCTTTCCCCGAAACCGGCCTTATTAATGAGCAGCGCTTGGGTGGGAGCATAAAGACCGTAACGGCAGGGACCGCAAGCCCATCCCTGGAAAAAAACAAGGCCGTCTTCCGGATTATCCCGGTGCTGGTGAAGGTAGTCCAAGAAATCCTGCATGTTTTGGATGAGAGGCAGACATTCGTTCCCGTTCACATAGCGCCTGGCCAGGGCCAGGTCCCGATCTTTGCTCCGCGGCAGAAGCTCCGCATCCAAACCCATATTTCTCATCATGGCCACAAATACCCTGGCGTGATGGGTGGGTTCCGGGATAAGAATTTTGCGCCACTCCCCGTTCCCCACACTACAGGTCCGGGCAGAGTAAAAAACCGGCCTGTCCTTTTCCTTTTTGGTCCGGCAGGTATTTTTAAAAGCCTCCAGGCGGGTAATCATTCCTGCCGGCGCGGTATGTTCATCCAGGGTGAGGCGCAAATAACCCGTAATATTTCCCAGGAAATGCCTCAGCATGGCATTCGGTCCGCATTTAAACGGGTCCTGGAAGACGATATGCAAAAGCGGAAGCCCTGTTTCTCCTGCTCTCTCATTAAGAAATTCAGCCCAGAAAACCGTCGAAAGCATTTTTTGCAGTTGAATGGGGTAAATATTATCGACGTGCGTCAAGAGGTTCTGCAGCTTATCATTAAATTCATCCCGAACCCGGTCCAGGGCCGGATGGGAAATCTCGCCGCTGTACCACCCTGCAAGATATTCAAGTAAAAAATCCTGGGGTATGGCCAGCAGCCCCCTCTGCCGGGCAAAATCCAAGGAACCCTTGGAAACAAAATCATCGTAAACCGTATAGGGTCTCCCCACGAAAACTGCACAGACCAGGTCCCGGTAGCCGGCCAGCTCCTCCATAATCTTCCGGCTTTTCTCCCTGAGCAGGGAACGAAATTTATCCTGGGCGCGGTATCCCTCTTCCACGGCCTGAGACAAGCGTTCCCCGCTGAAAGCAGAGCCCAAAATTTTTCTGGCAACCGGTTCCAGTTGAAACAAAATCCTTTTCCTGCCTCCCCGGTAATTTAACTGGGCATAAAGGACTTTTTCTTCCGGAATGCGCAGGGAATTGACGATTACCCCTTTAGACGTCTGCAAAAGAGAGCAGGTAAAGGCCCGCGGCCACTCCTGCGCCCAAGGCAGGGGCTCCATATCCACCACTTCGGGAATAAAAAGATAATCCAGATCCATCTCCGCCAGTTCAGCGTAGTGTCCTACCAATACTTCCATGGGAAAACACATTTCAGTTTTTAATTCCCTTTTACCCTTTTCCAAAATCCCGGTAGAAGTAGGAGGCGAAAGCACGATTTGTACACCCAGACTGCGGAAAAATGCCGACCAAAATGGATAGAGATCGAAAAACATTCCGCTGCGGGCTATCCCAATCCGAGGACCTTCTTGCAGCGGCTCACCGGCTGCTTCATAAAAAGCCTCATTGCGCCAAACTTTATAATCGGGGATGCGTTCGTCAACAACTTTTTTCTCCAGCCCTGAATAACGGCCGCAACGGTCCCCGTAAAGAAATTTGCTGCCGTCCTTAAATTGGATCACGTCAAGGGTACAGTTATGTTCATGCTCGCATTTTGCTTTGCATTTGGTTTTGCTTACGGTAAAACCTTTCAACTTCTGCAGGCTGCGGAAAGCAAAGTCCGGTTTTTGCCCCTCCAGGTGGAATGCTCTGGCTATGACAGCGCTCCCCAGCGCTCCGGACAGCTCGGGATGGGGAGGGACGGTAATTTCCCGCCCGCATTCCGCAGCAAAGGCTGCAGCCAAGGCATGGTTCTTGGCCGTTGCCCCGGTAAAGATAAGCCTTCCTTCCAGGGGCCGGCTTTCCACTGTTTTGGTAATATAATTTTTTGCAGAAGAATAAGCCAGGCTGGCCAGCTGAGAAGTCAGCGGCAGCCCCCTTGAAGCGGCCGCAACAAGGGACGATTGGGAGAGCAGGGTGCAGGTATCACCGAGATCAACAGCATACTCCGCCTCAAAAGCCAGACGGGAGAACTCCTCTTTAATCTCCACTCCCAACAAACCGGCCAGGTTTTCCAGGAAAGTCCCTGTTCCTGCGGCGCAAACGGGGTTCATATTATAATCGTACAACAAGCCGTTTTTTAACTGCAGAAATTTGGAATCCTCACCGCCGATCTCAATAATGGAAAGCGTTCCTTCCCCTCCGCAGAGATATTTTACACCTTCGGCCTGGCAGGTAATTTCGTCCACAGCATATTCGGCATTTAATATTTTCTGGGATAAAAACCGCCCTGACCCTGTGGTACAGGCCACAATGGGAACACCGCGCAAAAGGTTGCCGTACCGGCGTTCTACTTCTTTGATCAGTTCCAGCACCTGCAGCGCAGGACGGCCTGCTGTGGGAAAATAAATTCCGCCGATAAAACGGCCCTTACCATCGAGCAAGGCACACTTAGTGGAAACAGAACCACAGTCTACACCCAGGTAAACGGTGCTAAGATCATAATCATCCTTGCGAGGAAGTTCTTCCATATATTTTACTTTTTCCGGTTCAAGGGGGGGCAGGGGGTTTTCCGGAAGATATTGCTCTCCCAGAAGCTCTCCCAAACTCAACAGGGATGATACGGGGAACCTGTCCCGCACCGAAGATACCCCTATGGCGCTGATAAATTCGTGATCCGGAGGGATAACAAGTTCTACGCCGCGCTCCGCACAGTACTCCTCTATGTATTTAATTACCGCCTTATTGTTGGACACTCCCCCAACCGCCAGAAGTACCCCCGGACCGGCAATCCGGTTCAGGGCAACGCCGGAAAGAACCATATCGGCAAGGGCTTTGGCCATTCCGGCAGATACTGCGCCCTGGGTTGCACCCTCGTTAATAGCATGAGTCATGTCCGATTTGGCAAAAACAGCACAGCGGCCTGAAATTTTTACCGGAGCATCCGCTTCCAGGGCAATCTTAGCCAGATCCCGGTCATTATATCCCATCCGGGTTGCCTGCTGGTACCAAAAAGCACCGCTTCCTGCCGCGCATTGCCCGTTGCGGTTAAAGAATGTAACCGCGCCTGCAGGCCCCAGCTCAAGATAATACATATTTTCATGACCAAGGGAAAGAACGGCACGGCCATCCAGCCCCTGGAACATCAGCCCGCGCTGTAAAGCTTCAATCTCCAGATGGGGCTTTACCCCCAGTTTTTTGGCAAGAAGAGGAGCATTAGCCCCCGTCAGGCCAAAACGGACATGACCCTTTCTCCCCCGCAGCAAAGACTCCAGACATTTCCTCGCCGCCTCAACAGGGTTTCCCGCCGTTGGAACAGAAACCTTGCGAATCTCTTTCCCTTCAACCAGTACTCCTTTTACGGCAAAAGTACCCAGGTCAAGCCCGACCCCCGGGAATGTTGCAGCATCCTCGTCATGCAAGTTCATCTGTTTCTTTCACCTCTGATTTATAAAAATACACGGCAGAATACAATTACAGCTCTCCTGCCCCCTTTTGATTAGTTTTCCCAATTTTTTTAGTTTCCCCTTTTTTCCAGAAGAAAAGAGCTGCTCCGGCAAGAATTAAAATTAAAGACGCAAATTGAGCCTGGGTCATAAAGCCCACAGACGGCTCGCTGATCCTGAAAAACTCCACGATAAAACGGTAGACACCGTAAAAAAGCAAAAATAAGACAAAAACAAACCCGTCAAAGGACCTGTATTTCTTAAGTAAGCGAAGCAAGATAAAAATGATCAGGGCAGATCCGCAGGCATAAAGCTGCGTAGGGTGCCGGGGAAAACCGTCCACAGCAGGAAAGACCATACCCCAGGGCAAAGTTGTGATATGCCCATGGCAGCAGCCGTTTAAAAAACAACCGATACGGGTTATGGCATAACCCAGGGCGATAAACGGTGTAAAAAAATCAAGGTATTTCAAGAAATTAATTTTTTTCCTGTAACAATAGACAATACCGCCAAAAACAGCCAGGATCAAACCGCCCAGGAAGGTCAGGCCTCCTTCCCGGAAAGCAAGTACTTTCCACCAGGGCCCTGCCTCGTAAAGATCCCAATTAAGGACAACATAAGCGACCCGTGAACCCACCAGGGAAAGAAGCATGACGATGATAAAAAGATCGTACAAATAGTCACGGTTGATTTTTTCAGCGGGAGCCTCGCACAAAGCCCAGACTATGGCCGTCAAAAAAGCCAGGCAAAGCATCGCTCCGTAGGAGTAAACGGACAACGAACCAATTTTAAACAAAACGGGATGCATACATTATCTCCCTTCCTGTGCGGCAAAGCCAGAGATTCTAGAAACACCGCATAAAAATCTGTTCTTGTTTTTATTCCGTCTTCTGATTTTCAGCCCTCGATTCCCGTGCAGCCACACTTTCCCTTTGGCTCTCGGCCGCCTTCTGGGCCAGATAATCACACCTATTATTATAAGCATCAGTGCTGTGCCCCTTAACCTTAATCCAATCCACCTTGTGATAACTGGAAAGGGTAAGGAGTTCTTTCCATAAATCCTTGTTTTCCACCGGTTGCTTGTTCTTTGTTTGCCAGCCGTTTTTTTTCCACTTCTCCAGCCATTGCTGCTGAAAAGCATTCACCAGGTAGGCGCTGTCAGAGTGGAGGCGAACCCTGCAGGGTTCCTTCAACAAACGCAAGCCCTCCACAGCAGCCGTCAGCTCCATCCTCTGATTGGTGGTGTGGGGTTCTGATCCTGAAATTTCCTTGATATGTTCTTTATAAGCCAATAGGGCTGCCCAGCCCCCCGGCCCGGGATTGCCTTTGCATGCGCCGTCGGTATAGATAACAACTTCTTTCATAAATCCTCCAATACAAAAAAATAAAACCAGATGTCATATTCATTTGAGCAGTTACAAATATTGTAACACTTTGTACATTGTATTTCTATACCATCGTCCTTGTCAAGGGAATAAAAACCCCCCGGGGTTTCCGGGAGGCTCCCTGCGGTTATTAGCGAAATGTCAGTCATTACTGTCGCTTATTCGAACAAGTTCTTCCAATACCCCTTCCAGTTCCGTCAGAAAGCGGCCATAACCTGCCCAGTCTCCCTGCCTTTGGCTCTCCCGTGCCTGCTGGAAAAGCACCTGAGCCCTCCGGGCCAGATCCGCAACTGTGGAGGGAACCTCCTGCTCTTTTCCCGGTTCCACGATCCCGGGCTCTTCTGCACCGGACAAACCAGAACCTGTACCTTCCGGCGGAACTTCGCCAACCGGTCCCTCTCTGGGACCGAAAATGGAGAGCAAGGCTTCTTCCAGGGTCGGCTCCATGACAACCGTCTCCTGGAATCCTACGATTACCCGGGCCAGTTCAGGAAGTTCGCTTTGTTCTGCCTGGAGAAAAACAGGTTCCACATAAAGAACTGTATCATCAACCGGCAAAACGAGGAGGTTCCCCCGGAGAACATGGGAACCCCTCTGATCCCAGAGGCTCAACTGTTCTGAAATGAGGGTATCCTGGTCAATACGCGTTTCTATCTGCATCGGTCCGAAAACAACCCTCTCCTTGGGAAAAAGGTAGACCAGGAGTTCACCGTAATTGTCCCCATCGGAACGGCCGGCCATCCAGGCAATCATGTTATCCCGATTCGACGGTGTAAAGGGAAGGATAAGAAGAAATTCCGGCTCCTCTTCCCCGGGCAACTGCAAAATTGAATAATACGGCTCCATTACTTGAACCGAATCCCCGTATTTTTCGTTGGGGATCTGCCAAAGGTCCTCCCGGTTATAGAAAACATTGGGATCTGTCATATGATAAGTGGAAAAAACCCGCGCCTGCGTGCTAAGAAGCATTTCCGGGTAACGCAGGTGCCTGGAGATACCTTCCGGCATCTCTTCCATCTCCTTAAATAAAGCGGGGAAAATCCGTGAGTACGTCCTGATGATGGGATCTTCGGGATCAACAATATAAAAATATACATCTCCATGATAGGCATCAATAACCGCTTTAACTGAATTGCGCATATAATTTAATCCGCTGTAAGGCTGGGAATAAGGAAATTTATTCGTGACTGTATAGGCATCCAGGATCCAAAAAAGGCGCCCTTCAGAAAGTACCAGGTACGGATCATCATCATATTGCAAAAAGGGAGCGAGGGTAGAAACACGGGAAAGAATACGGCGGTTGAACATAATACGGCTCTGTGGTGTAATCTCCCCGGAGAGAAGCAGATTGTAATCGGAAAACTTGAGAGCATAGAGCAGGCGCCTGCCGAAACTGTTTAAAAGAACCCCTCCTTTACCCTCGTAATGAGTAAAAGCATTGGTATCTCCCACCGGATAGTTGAATTCCTGCGTCTTTGTATTGACAACAACATAATCGCTGCTGATCTCCCCGTAATAAATTTCCGGCCTGTCTAACTCCAGCCCTCCTGACAGCGCAGGCGGTATGCCCTGGATAGTAAAAACAGGCAAGCCCTGGGCTGACACCCTGGCAACCGGGTTCATGGCCAGACCGTACCCGTGAGTGTACTGCAGGCGCAAATTCACCCAAGTCCGGGCCTGGGAAGGTAGTTTCTCCTGGTTCAGCTCCCTGGCGGAGAGCATCACCTGCCTGTATTCCCCGTCAACGATGTAACGGTCCGTATCCACATCCACAAATTCATAATACGGCTTGATACCCTGGAGCTGATTGTAAGTCTGGCGCAGCGGACGGTAATCCCAGAGCCGCACATTATCCAGCGTTCCCCCATTATCTTCCAGACCATCCCAGCTAAGCTCCGTACTGGCAGGGTACATTTTCACATGCATATCATCCAGCCCAAAAGCTTTTCGTGTCAGGGCAATATTGTGCTCCAAAAACGGCCGTTCCAGAACAAATTCGTTGGGCCTGACCCGAAACTGCTGAACCAGCGCCGGATAAACGCTCCCCGCCAGTAGGGACGCCCCGATAAGCAGGCCGATACTGATTAAGATCAAGCGCGTCTGTCGGCGAAAAATATTGACAATAAGCATGGCGACAATCGCCGCGGTTAGGAACAAAAGTATCCACAAAGCCGGCAGCCTGGCATGCACATCTGTATAACCCGGGCCAAAGGTTACCCCCTCGGGGGAAAGGAGCAGTTCATACATTTTGAGGCGGTAATCCCATGCTTTAAAAAGAAAGGAAAGGGCCAGTAAAAAAGAGAGGTGCCCCTGTCCCCTCTGCGGAATAAAAAAGAACCTGTTTCCCACCTCAACCGCAGGGTTGGAAAGAAAATAAATAATGCCTGTGCTCAAAAGAGTAAGAAAAGTCATTGTCTGCAAATAGGTGTAAAGGCTGCGCCAAAAGGGAAGCTGGAAAATATAAAAGGAGGCATCTTTTTGGAAAATGGGTTCTTTAATCCCAAATTCCATCCCCTCCATAAATTGCTGGACCGGCATCCACATGCTCCCCATATATGCGGAAAAAAAGAAGGAGGCAACAAGGCAGGCCACCAACAAAAAAAGCGTTATTTTTTCCGGAGTTAAAAACCGCCCCAGGCCGCTCAAGGCCAATTGCCCTCTTAACCCGGAATTTAAAGAAACTAGAAGAGCCTTCCTGGTAAAAAGCAAGTTGATATAGAGGAAAAGAAAGAAAAGGAGCCATGCAGCCAGACGGACGCCCCAGCGGGACAAAAAAACCTTCATAAAAACTGCTTCATAGCCAAGGTTTTGAAACCACAACCAATCCGTATACAGATTTGTAACCCAAATACCGATAAGAAAAACAAGGAACAATAAGGCATAAATCCATATTTTATATTTTTTCATATTGATTTAAAAAGCCCGGTTTGCTTTACGCCAGCTTAACAAGAAACCTAGCTTTTTGCCTCCTTCCGCCGGGCAAATCCCAGATAAAATTTAAAGCTTATGCCTTTAGTTATATACTTCACCGAATAATAAAATCCTTCAATAAGCAAAAAAAGCGAAAAATCGCTTTTTCCGGAAATTTGGCAGATGTTTAAAGGTCACTAATAAATGGTGATCAGCTCTCTAATGCCTTCAAGGGTTTTTTCCCCAATTCCGCTGACTTTAAGAAGATCCTCAATGCTGGAAAAATAACCGTTTTCCTCCCGGTATTTAATTATGCCCCGGGCTTTAACGGAACCGATACCGGGAAGGGTTTCAAGCTGCGACTGCGTAGCCAGGTTAATATTTATCTTTCCACTTTGAGAAGACCCGCTTTCTGAAGGGTTTAGGCCGGTTTCATCGCCTGAGGCGCCCCCTTGCAGCTGCCGGGGGATTATAATTTGCTGCCCGTCGTAAAGGGGCTGGGCAAGATTAACCCGTTCCAAATCAGCATCCTCAAGGGCTCCTCCGGCTTTCTCAACTGCCTGATAGACTCGCGACCCTTCCTCCAGAAGATAAACCCCCGCGCGGGCAACAGCTCCGGCAACATGAACTTCAATAGTCTTTGTCTTTGTTGCTTCAGAGGAAAAATTGCCCTGGCCCGTTTCCTCACCATGTAAATTACCGGATAGGGAAGGAGCTTCTTCTACCTCCTCGGAACCTCTGGTAATTTGCAAAGATTCCTGCTCGGGCAGGACAAATCTCAGCACAAAACCGAGAATGAGGAGACAACCCAGCAGGAGAACCAGTTTCTGTTCTTTTGGCGTAAGTTTCAGCAACGCCTTTCCACCCTTTAACAGAATTGTCTTCCAGGTACCGGGCAAATTATTAGCGCAAAAATCCAGAGCACCAGACCGTTTTTTATCTTTTTCGACAAATCGCTGCGTTCTCCTGCTGGTAAACTGAAAAGTTACCAAAAAAAAACAAGGGTTTCCAAATAAGCTTAACACCCTAAGATTAACGCGGATACTTTGTAAGAAGCAGGGGGATTTTAATTTTTAAGCGAAAAACTATTATAAATAATAGAAAGGGGAAAAGTATCTTGGCCCTCCGCAGAAAACAGCTCGGGACCTTTATCTTTGTCTTGCTGTGGACATTGCTGGTCCTCTATCCCCGTCCGGCAGAACTGCTAACAAGCATGCGCAGGCTGCTTGCACCTCCAGTTGATCCTCAGGCCGTGGAAAAAATAATTTTCCTTCTTCCCAGCAAGGAGGATCCCGCGCTGGTGGAAAAATTTATCTTACAAGAGTTTCCCTATCTTTACGATTGGCAAAACTTTAACCTTCCCTGGTATTTTCCTACTGCTGAGGAGGCCATGGAAAAAGGGGGAGGCGATTGTAAAACACGCTTTATTATTTTGGCCTCCACCCTTGAGGCACTGGGCATCTCTTATGAAACCTTCATTTCCCCCTCCCATATCTGGGTTTACTATGAGGGGAAAAAAGATAGCGGCATTGAAAATAAAGAAGCCGCCCTTATACGTTGGGACGGCGAAAAGCTGAGCCTGAAAGTGCCGGAAGAAGTAAGCTGGCCGGAAAACCTTGAAATTTTTTATGAAGCCTTCTGGCTTCATATGCCTTTAAGAAAAAAGATTACTCTTCTTTGCGGATTTATTTTTGCTTTTTATCTGTTAAAGAAATGAAAAAGTAAAGTATGGGAAATGGCTGTCTAAACCCTGATAATGTTCCCCGCACAGATCAAATCCTCGGCGATCAAAAGAAGCAAGAGGCACCAAAACATGCAGAGGTTCCGCGGGATAGCCATATCCGGAAGCGACCTCCTCAAGGTGCGCCCGTAGATCGGCAACCGTCAGCAGCCCGGCACAGCAGATGGAACCGCCAAAAAAAAGATTTTCAACAGGGCTGATGCGGATCGCCTCCGGCAGAAGGCCTTTTCGTCCTGCTGCCTCCCAGAGGGGAGCAGCTACCCGGGAGGTAAGGAGCAAGACAGGTCTGCCGCGCCCCTTGGCCGCTGCTTTCCTCACTTCTGTAAACAGCCGGGGGTGAAGGTCGGCATTAAAAACAAGACCGGAAGACCGGCCGGCCTTTTTAGAAATCCTGAACGCCAAATCTCCGGCATGCAAAGGCACCTCTTCATTTCTGCCCGGTCGATTGATGCTCACAAGGGGATCAGCCGCGCTTTGGATGCGGTAAAAGGCATCTGTTCCCGAAACAACCTTTTTCCCGTTCACAGCAACGATCAGATCGCCCCTTTTTATTCCCGCTTCACGGGCAGGCGATGAGCCGATAACTCCTTCCACCTTGGCCAGGAGGTCCTTTTTCACAGGAGGCTCCAGGGTGAGGGGATGCTCGATCTTTTCCCTTATCCCGGCCAGAAAAGTATCCAGTTCCTCCCACAAAGAAGGAGCAAAGCGCAGGGAAGGATGGGCATACGCAGTATAACCAGGCAAGAACACACGGGTAGTCATCGCTCCCTCTTCCTCCAGAAAGTAAAGGGTTTCTTTAAGGTCCTCCCAGCCGCACAGGTGCGGAAGGGCCACCACGCTGCCGTGAAAGGAAAGCCCGTTTTCCCGGCAGAGCGATAAGCTGCGCAAAACATTTTCCGGATGGGGATCGCCCATAATTCTGGATCGCTGCGCAAGAGATGCGCTGTTCAGAGAAATGATCAGCTCTATTCCCGCCCCTTGCTCTGGACGGTTTAAAGACGCAAGTTTCCCGACTTTTTCAGCTGTCAGACAGGTGCCGTTGGTGGTGATCTGCAGGGGAGTGCGGGGAAAACGGCGCCGGATCTCTTTTAAAATCTCGAAAAAGAAGGGGTGGGTAAAGGGCTCTCCTTCGCAGAGCCGGGTCGAAGATTCACCGATAATTATTTTCCGGGAACCGTCAAGAAGAGGAATCAGCTCTTTCAACCAGTCTTCGGAGAGAGGTGCAAAAGAAAAAGTTTGCACGCCCGGGGGATTCTGGAGGTGGCTGCAGAAAAGACAGCGCAGATTGCAGGAGGAGGTAAGGGGAAGAACATTATCCCTGGAGACTGCTTCAAGGAGGAGCGTCCAGAGCTGCTCCTTAAAACCTCCTTTTCCCTTCGCGGGCTTTTTCTTACCCATTTTTAAGATCACCTCCGAAACCAGCTGAAGTAAAAAATTATAAAAATTATAAAGGACCCCCTAATTTTTTCAGGGGATCCATTCACTGCAAAAGGCGCACCTTTATCCGGTTACTTAACGCACGACAATATTAACCAGTTTTCCGGGAACCGTAATCGTTTTAACAATTGTTTTTCCCTCGAGGTAAACGCGTACCTTTTCATGCCCTTTGGCAATTTCCAGTAGTTCCTCCTCGTTAGAAGTTACAGGAACCATGAGGCGTCCCCTTACCTTGCCGTTTACCTGAAAAACAACTTCCACCTCTTCTGCCTGTAAAACATCAGGATTATAGGTCGGCCACGGCTGCATGTGGATGCTTTCACTGTGCCCGCAGAGATGCCAGAGCTCCTCAGTAATATGCGGGGCAAAAGGAGCGAGAATAACAAGCAATTTTTCCAGTGCGTCCGCCAGGAAAGGCGCAGCGCCAATGGCATCCTTCTTGGCCACCTCATTAAAGTAGGCATAAAAAGCGTTGACCAGCTCCATAATGGCGCTGATGGCCGTATTAAAATTAAAGCGCTCTTCAATATCAACGGTTACTCTTTTTATCGTTTCGTGAAGGGTCCGCTGTAGCTTTTCCTCCTCCGCCCCCAGCGCCGAAAAACCGTCTTCTGCCGGTTTACTGCCGGAACTTGCAGCAGTAAAAAGATGCATATTCTGTTCGAAAAGCCTCCAGACCCGGCGCAAAAAGCGATGGCAGCCTTCCACGCCCTGGTCGTTCCAGTCAAGGTCTTTTTCCGGAGGAGCGGCAAACAAGATAAAAAGCCGGCCCGTATCCGCGCCGTAGCGCTGAATAATTTCATCCGGGCTGACAACGTTCCCTTTGGATTTGGACATTTTCGCTCCGTCCTTATAAACCATTCCCTGGGCCAGCAGCCGCTGGAAAGGCTCTGAAGCATCGACCAGACCGCAATCCTGCAAAAATTTTGTAAAGAAACGGGAGTAAAGGAGGTGGAGCACCGCGTGTTCGATTCCGCCGATATACTGATCTACAGGCAGCCAGTAGTCCACTTTTTCCTTCATAAAGGGACGCTTATCCTGGTGGGGATCAGCATAGCGCATGTAATACCATGAAGAGCAGAAAAAAGTGTCCATGGTATCTGTTTCACGACGGGCTTTGCCTCCGCAGCCGGGGCAGGTGGTCTCCACAAATTCCCGGCATTCGGCCAGCGGGGACTGCTGCGCTCCTGCCAGGTTAATTCCCGTCGGAAGCAAGACCGGAAGATCTTCCTCCGGAACAGGCAGGGTCCCGCATTCCGGGCAATAGATAATGGGGATAGGCGTTCCCCAATAGCGCTGCCTGGAGATTAGCCAGTCCCGCAGGCGGTAGCGGACGCGGTAACCGCCTTTCCCTCGTTCTTTGAGCCATTCGGTGATGGCATCCTTTGCTTTAACGCTGTCCATACCGTTAAATTCTCCCGAATTTACCAGGATCCCCGGTTCTTCGTAAGCCTCCGTAAGAGGGCCGGCCGTCAGATCCCGCTCGGGAGAGTTGACCACTACCCGCACGGGGAGATTGTAGCGCTTGGCCAGGAGAAAGTCCCGCTGGTCGTGGGCAGGCACGCCCATTACCGCTCCGGTGCCATAGCTCATAAGCACATAATTGCCCACCAGGATGGGAATCTCCTCCCCATTGGCAGGGTTAATGGCTGTCCCGCCGGTAAAGAGCCCGACCTTCTCCGTCTCGGCAGAGGTCCTGGTGATCTCGCTTTCCCGCTGCATCTCCCGGATAAATTTCCTAATCTCCTCTTCTTGCGGCTTGCCGGCAATAAGCTTCTCTACGAGAGGGTGCTCCGGAGCGAGCACCATGTAAGTTACTCCAAAAATTGTATCAGGGCGGGTGGTAAAAACCGTCAGGTCTTCTCCTGTTTCTTTAACGGTAAAAGTAATATCCGTCCCGTAGCTGCGGCCGATCCAGTTTTCCTGCATAATTTTTACTCTTTGCGGCCATCCTTCCAGAAGGCTGATATCATCCAACAGGCGGTCTGCGTAATCCGTAATTTTTAAAAACCACTGTTCCAGCTCCCGGGGAGAGACCTCGCTGCCACAGCGCCAGCACCCGCCGTTGACCACCTGCTCGTTGGCCAGGACTGTCTCGCAAGAAGGGCACCAGTTTACGGGAGATTTTTTCTTATAGGCCAGCCCGTGCTTATAAAAAAGGAGAAACAGCCACTGGTTCCAGCGGTAATAATCGGGAAGGCAGGTCGTAACCTCCCTTTCCCAATCGTAGCTCAGCCCCAGGGCCTTTTGCTGCTGCTTCATGGCCGCAATATTGGAGGCGGTCCACTCGGCAGGGTCCGCACCGTGCTGTATGGCGGCATTTTCCGCCGGAAGGCCGAAAGCGTCCCATCCCATGGGATGCAGCACATTAAAACCCTTCATCTTTAAAAAACGGGCCAGTACATCGCCGATAGAATAGACTCTCATATGTCCCATATGAAGTTTACCCGATGGATAGGGAAACATCTCCAGAACATAATACTTTTTCTTGTGGGGGTCGTTCCCCGTACGGTGAAATTCGTTTTTTTCCCAGTAATCCTGCCATTTAGGCTCTATTTCGAGCGGGCTGTATTCTTTCATGCTCAAAACCCCCAGTTTCATTGTGATTTATGGCATAAAACGCGGATAAAATGCTTTACTGCCTTATTATACCCTATCCCGGTCAAAAAGCAAGTTTAGATTCGCTCATAAGCGGCTGATGCAGCATAATTAAAATGGAACTTTACTAAAAAGGATTTTATTATACGGGTGTCAACATCGCAAAGGAGGAGAAAAAGGATGAAGACGATTAAGATCCATAAAGAAGATGCAGTACTGCTTCTCATCGATTTTCAGGAACGGCTCATGCCGGCCATGGAAAACAATAAGGAGCTTGCCGCGACCGTCATCAAACTTATTAGAAGACGGGCCAGAAGACCGTCATCCTGACCGGCGTGGAATCCCAAGTCTGCGTGCAGCAAACCGCTTTGGATCTATTGGAAAAGGATATCATGTCTCTTTGGCAGCTGGATTGTATTTCATCCCGCCAAAACAGTGACAAAAAAAACGCCCTGAAACGCATGGCGCAGGCCGGAGAGCCTTCCTGACTACCTGTGAAGCCGTGCTTTTTGAACTTTGCCGCGGTTCTCGCCGGTCGGGCTTCAAGCAAAGCATAATTAAAGCCCGGGTTAAACCCGGGCTTTAATATATACCATATTTCCTTTTACTTTGGCTTAGGCATAACTTCTTCAAACATTTCGGCATCATAACGACGGCCTTTGGCCAGCAGCTGCCTTAATTTAATGATATCGGCATCCCTGGTACCTGTTTTCTTGGAGGTATTAAATGCGGTCATACCCATATCGAACTCACCGTACACCGAGGCATTGGCGGCCCACCAGAAGATAGTCTCAGCTTTGGTTCTTTCCCAAGCCACTTTCTTCTGGGCTCTGATCATGTTCAGTGAATTCCCAACCTGTTGGGGATACAGGTTGGCAAATGTCCATACTACTTCGTCAACCGCTTGATCCAGGCGTGAAGTATCCCTTTCCAGCGTCTTGACCAGGGCCTTGGCCTCTTTCAACTCATCACCGGTTTTATATTCGCCGTATACAATTTCGCCATCTTCAATCCACTTGTCGGTTATGACTTCCGGGTTCCTGATAAATTTGCCGTCTTTCTTGAGTACGGGTTCAACCCTGTGGATGTAATTTTTGCGCAGCATCTTGTAAGCACTCATCTGCTCAGCACAGCCGACGGTATTCCATATTGCATCTTCGATAGTCATAGTAACCGATTTAAACTGAACAGCACCGCCCATGGCTGTAGAACCATGCGCTGGCCCTACCTGACCAAAACTGGCGGTATCGGCGGCAATAGTCAAATCGCAGCAGCCGCTGATCTCTTCGCCGCCACCAATACTCATACCCTGCACCCGGCGGATAAAGGGCTTCGTTGAAGTCCAAACAGCATTAAAAGCATCCCAGTATACCTGCATATATGCCTGGCAATCCAAAGGCCGGCCAATCATATGTTCTGAATACTCCGGAACGTTGCCGCCCGTGCAGAAGAACCTGTCGCCTGCACCGGTAAGAACAACGGCAACCACACTAGGGTCGCGGGAAGCCAGTTGAAAAGCGCAGGCAGCTCCGGCTAGCATATCAAGGTTGTAAGAGTTCCCCTGCTTTTCATTATCCAAAATTACATAGCCAACATACAGCCCATCTACGGTTTCTTTTGTCTTGGGATTAACTAAAGGTCTTTTTTCATATACGGTACGCGGGGGAGCTGGTTTTTCTAAAAGGTCCTTTCTGGCAGTCGTGAAATCCAATAAGCTTTCTTTCGGTGCTCTCGGTATCCAATCAAATGACATATCTTTTTATATCCTCCTTCAAATAACAATTTTGTTTGTTCCTTTTAACAGACTGGAAATGCTTAAATTTAGCTCAGTTCTTAAACCACCTCCTTTTTCTATATTTCATACATACCTAATTAATTAAAGAGGCTCAAGAAAATTAATCGCTCTGTCATTAAATAATGATCTAGAGCCAATATTTTTTTCTTCTTGTTACCTCTTTGTCCCAAAACACCTCATAACTACGGTGGAGGTGATTCCGTGCTGCATTATGGGCTCACCTGCTACCCAAAAAATATAAGGCCAGCAAAAGACAGTATTTAATTCTTCTAAATACGAACGCCATATAATTATGTATGGTACTTTTTATACAAAGAAAATTTTGGATTATAATATTATTTAAATAAGATTTTATTCTATACACATTATACATAATAGCACAGAAAAATAATGTAGTCAAGTTTTTTTGTCCAAGCCACAGCGTTAGTTTGACAACTTAATAAAACGTTAGTTTGACAACTTAATAAAAAACGAAAACCTACAAACCCTTGCAGCACAATGCTTCAAGGGTTAATTTTTTTTATTTTTTTATCTTAAAAAGGTA
>Ga0209537_1000284_pt1 | contig 61258 bp, 51 predicted proteins | sample BioPla4DNA1_FD_187698 | JGI IMG/M metagenome (GOLD analysis project Ga0209537, IMG submission 187698) | Biogas fermentation microbial communities from Germany - Plant 4 DNA1 (SPAdes) (version 2) | ecosystem: Engineered > Bioreactor > Anaerobic > Digestate | place: Bielefeld, North... | reverse complement strand
ATGACTAATATAGTCTAAGTTTGGGTCTAATTGTTTAATAAATTCATCCATGGAATATAATCCTCTTTTCTTTTGTTTAATTTTCATTTATTTTATCATATATTGTCATTTAATTCAATTAACCCTGGAAAGAACCAATTAAATTTTACCACTGACATACATGGCTGTATATTTTTTTAAAATTTCATTAAAATACTTAGATTAATATTTAGTTTTACTGACAACCCCTAGATAAAAATTAAAGACCCTTTTAAAATATATATCTGAATGAAAGATTTTAGATTATAATAGAATTGATTGACCATTGTTTAGACATAATTTTTCACCATGGTTATAATTATAATTAGAAAATTTAATTATGTCAATGAACAAAAAATTCATTAACGCAACATTATTTGAAAATTTGCCTGAGTTTTACATTTAAACATTTCATCAATACAAGGGTACTTTACAATAAGGTGTTAACATGTTATATTATTTGTAAACCAAAATTTAACACAAAAAGTGGGAACAAATAATCCGAAATACTTTGTTTTGTGAGTTTAAAAAGCATTTTCCCTAATTTTAAAAAAGTTAATAAGAAATATTTTGATATATAGCGGTACAGAAGCTAAAAAGGGGGAAAAACCATGGAAGTAAAAAGTGAAGAAAAACAAATGAAATATGTTATTGGAGATATTAATAAATTTGCAATTCAATATATCCTTATGCCAAACCCTTATGATGAAAGAGGAGTTATTGGTCAATCCTGGGGGAGGTTAGACCTATGGGTAAGCGGTAAAAATTTATGTCAATATAAAGTAGGAGATACCGTTAATGTGTACATATGGAATTTATTTTATGTCATTGAGTGGTTTTGTGAAAATTTGCATCATATATTAGGTTATGATCCATTTCCTCTGCCGGTAAAAGGGGAAAATACTTTAGAATTAATTCAAAAAGCCGATACTTTTGATATTGATGAAGAAGATGAGAATTATTTATGGCATCATGCAAAAAGAACTTGGATATTCAGGCATACATGGTTTCCTAATAGGGGTGGTTCACGGCTCCCTAGTGTTTACTTCAGAAGAGTTGGTGAAAACATAGAAATAGCGTGGAACAATAATTTTTACGAGAATAAAAGTATAGAATTTGTTCATTCCAAAGGAGTAGGGGTTATACCTAAAAAAGAATTTAAAGGAGTTGTTTTTGCATTTCTAAATAATATATTAGATGAATTAGATTTAAAAATTAGCGAAAGATTTCAGGAGGATAAGAAACAACTAATTGAGTTAAGGGAAAAGCTTAAATTACTTGAATGATTGCTACAATTATAAAATAATAAACCTTATGATAAATAAAATAAGCATTAATGTTAAACTGAATAAATATAAAAAATTTTAATCATATTGAAAGTTTATCTTGAAAGTTGTTATAACCTAAAATATAATAAAATTGTATTTGTATATTAAAGATTTTAATTTATCTTAAAAAAAAATTTACTAAAACAACTTAAAACATCATAAAAATAAATTTTACTAATTTAGTCAGGAAGAGAGGGAGAAAATGGCTTTAAGTGTTCAAAATTTAACAAAGAAATACGGTGAAAAAGTAGTAGTAGATAATCTCAGTTTTGAAATGAATAAGCCGGGGGTTTTTGCCTTACTTGGTACAAACGGGGCAGGAAAAACAACCACAATCCGTATTATACTTGGTATGCTTAGCTACAACAGCGGTAAAGTTTTATGGGATGGCAAACCTTTTGATGCCATTAATATGAGTGTTGGTTATCTGGCGGAGGAAAGGGGGCTATATCCGAAGTACTCACTTTTAGACCAGTTATTGTACTTTGCAAAGCTAAGAAATGTTCCAAAAAAAGAAGCAATAAAAAGAATTAAATATTGGTCAGAACGCCTTTTGGTGGAAGAATACGTTTTCCCGCCAAAAACAAGGAGGGGAAGAAATACTAAATCCAACCGCGCAGAGCAGTTGTCAAAGGGAAATCAGCAGAAAATACAGTTAATGGCTGCACTCCTTGCGGATCCTCAATTTTTAATACTGGATGAACCATTGAGCGGTTTAGACCCTGTTAACACAGATCTTTTCAAACAAATAATAAGGGAAGAAATAGCCAAAGAAAAATATCTTATAATGTCTAGCCATCAAATGCCCACCATTGAAGAATTTTGTTCAGATATTGTTATATTGGACAGAGGCAAAACGGTGCTTCAGGGAAATTTAAACGAAATAAAGAAGGGCTATGGAAGGGTAAATTTATTTATAAAGGCGGATAAAGATATTAATGAGCATATATCTCAGCTTGGAATTAAAATACAAAACAAAACGCCAAGTGAATATCACTTAAAAGTTCAAAATGAGGAACAGGCTATGGCCTTGTTGTCTAAATTAATCGAAGAAAAAATTCCGGTAGTGAAATTTGAACTTCGTGAACCTTCACTACATGAAATTTTTGTTGAAAAGGTGGGGAATGTTCATGAAGATGAGTAATATATCAGGATGGAAAGACGTTTTTAATTTTACATTAGTGCAAACGTTAAAAAGCAAGGCTTTTATTATTGGTTATATTATTTTTGTTATATTTTCACTTTTAATTTTTCCGGTTATGAATTATGTATTAGACAAGGATACAGAAGACGGGGGTTTAATAAAAATAAAATCGGTACACGTATTTAATGAGACTGAAATAAAAAACATAGATTTTGATAAAATATCCAACCTTGAAAATGTAGTCAATGATTTAAAATTTATTCCTGAAGACAGGAACTATGAGGATGTATTAGAGGAAATTGAAACAGAAAAAGAACCTTCTGTGGCACTTAAAATCAGTAAAGACGAAGGGACATATATTCTGCATTTTACAAAGTCAACGGGTGGAATTGTTAAAAATGCTGAATTAGAGCTTTTGGGTAATGCCGTAAAAGAATCCTTTGAAAGGGCAATTATTGATTATGCAGATATTTCAGACGCTCAGCTTAAAGTTGTAAAATCACAGGTAACAAGCAGAATTTCTACAGTGGGTAAGGAAATAGATTCAGAAGGAAATGAAATTGTTGTGGAAGATACATCCATATCTTATAATGATTATTGGTTTTTGTACGGGGTAATATTTGCTTTACTAATGATAACTATTATGGCAAGTTCAAAAATTGCCACTTCAATTGTAATGGAAAAGTCTTCTAAGGTAATTGAGCAGCTTTTAATATCTGTAAAACCTTTAGCCATCGTTGTAGGAAAAACCCTTGCTACACTTGTTGCTGTACTGATACAGTTTATATCAATTATTGTACTGGCATTTGTATCCAATAAAATTACAAGCAATGCCATGAGTCAGCAAAACGGCAATGTCATTGAAAACTATATTAACCCTGAAATTGTTAACAATTTAGGAGTTGACAACATTTTGATATGTTTAATAATAATGGCTTTAGGAATTATTTTTTATTCTACCCTGGCAGCATTGGCAGGTTCTACGGCAAGCAGGGTAGAGGAGATGGGAGAGAGTTTATCACTTTTTACCATTGCAAGTTTAATTGGAGCCTATATTGGTATGGGGGCAGCCGGATCCCTTATGGGAATGGGGGATAATCCCTTTGTATATTTTGCCCTGATATTTCCCTTATCCTCCCCGTTTATTTTGCCGGGAGCGGTACTTCTTGGAAAAAGCTCCATTTTGATTACCATAATTTCAGTGATACTATTGATTATTTCTATAATACTGTTATTTAATTTTACCGCTAAAGTATATGAAACATTGATACTTCACACAGGAAACAGAATAAAAATCAAAGAATTATTTAAGATGGCAAAAAATTCAAAGGAGGGACAGATATAATGAAGAATAAGTTTAGAAAGTGGACAGATGTTTACAAATTTACCCTCCAGCAGGTTTTTAAGAAAAAAGGTTTTAAGGTGGTAACTGTTTTAGTTGCTTTTGGGATATTTGCAGTAGCTGTATTACTAAATATTTTATCCGCAAAACCCGAAAAAGATGTTGAACCTTCTTCCATTGAAAAGGTGTATGTTCTTGATGAAAGCGGATTTACAGAGACTGACTATTCAGCATATCTACAGGCTGTAGATGATATAAGGTTTAAACATATTAATTTTGAAAATGTTTCAAACCTTTCAAAGCAGCAGGCTATAGAAAAATATGAGGAAAATCCTGAAAATAATTTACTTGTTGTTGTGACAGCTAAAGATGAGGCTTTTGAAATGGAAGGGATTTTACTTGAAGAATCGAGTATATCTAAAAAAGAAGCCCAGTCCCTTTTAGAGGTGATGATTGGTGCATTTAACACAAACAAAATAATGCAGGTGGGCTTAACACAGGAGGAGCTTGCTATGGTCATGACTCCAATTGTGACTTTATACAGTGAAGTTGGGGAAGATACAAGTATTGTGGTTGTATTGCTTAAAACACTTGCACCTATGCTTTTTAGTCTTCTTTTATACTTTATGCTGTTATTGCACGGCTTGACAATAAGCAGGGAAGTTTCTACAGAGAAAACATCAAAATTAGTTGAAACATTAATAACAAAAGTACATCCATACGCTTTAATTACCGGAAAAGTATTGGCTGTTTCTTCTGCGGCTGTAATACAGGTTTTAGTGTGGTTTTTTGCACTGCTGACAGGAGTATTTGGAGGAAATGCAATAGCCCGCTCTGTTTATCCTGAGTACCAAAACTCTGTAATAGCTATTATTAAAATGCTCCGGGAAAGTATGGGTGAAATGGCATTTTCAATTCCAGCCCTTATATTAGCATTTATTATATTTTGTGTGGGATTTTTGTTTTTTTGTTTCCTGGCAGGCTTGGCAGGCTCTATGGTTTCAAAGTCAGAAGATGCGGCATCCATACAAAACTTATTTCAACTTCCTGTTGTAGTTAGCTGGTTAACTTGTTACATTGCCACCATTCAAGAGAAAGATAATATATTAGAAGTGGCAAGGTATATTCCCTTTACAGCACCCTTTAGTGCACCTATTGATTTGATTCTGGGTAAAATGGGACTTATAAATGGTTTGATTTCAGCCGGAGTATTGATTTTATTTTCCATTGGTGTAATTATACTGTCAGCAAAGATTTACAAAGGTCTCATTTTATACAGCGGACAAAAGATAAATTTAAGAACCATAATTGATACACTTAAAAACTAAAATACAATAAACTAAAAAGCTAATATACAATAAAGCTTAAAAAATAATAAACTAAAACTAAGGGGGCGGGCAAGTGGAGGTTTCAGATGTAAAAGAATTATGCGAAAGAATAAAGGCAAACATTTCTAAAGTAATAGTTGGGAAGGAAGATGTTATCCACCTTGTTTTGACAGCACTTTTATCTTCAGGGCATGTTTTACTTGAAGATGTCCCGGGGGTAGGAAAGACAATGCTGGCAAAATGCCTTGCAAAGTCCATAGACTGTAGCTTTAGCAGGATTCAGTTTACCCCTGACCTTCTGCCCTCTGACATTACCGGAATAAATTACTACAACCAAAAGGAATGTGAATTTGAATTCAGACCTGGTCCTGTTTTTACAAACATTTTGCTGGCAGATGAAATTAACAGGGCCACCCCAAGGACACAGTCAAGTTTATTAGAGTGTATGGAAGAGAAACAAGTTACAATTGACGGGGAAACAAAAAGTCTTTCTAAACCTTTCTTGGTTATTGCAACTCAAAACCCTGTTGAGATACAGGGGACTTTTCCACTACCGGAGGCACAGCTTGACCGCTTTCTTGTTAAACTGAAAATAGGTTATCCCTTAATCGAAGAGAGCAGAAAAATGCTGGACAGGTTTCAGGAGGGAAGTCCTTTTGAAACTATAGACTGTGTAGCAAATAAGGAGGAAATATTGGAGGCTCAAAACACAATTGACAAAATAAAAATAAGTGCAACAGTAAAGGATTATATAGTGGATATTGTTGAAGAGACAAGGAATTTTGAAAATATAACTTTAGGTGTAAGCCCAAGGGGCTGTATTGCACTTATGAAAGCTTCCCAGGCTTATGCAGCCTTAAAGGGCCGTGACTTTGTAACCCCTGATGATGTAAAATACATGGCGGTACCTGTACTGGCACATAGAATAATACTCAGGGGGTATGCAATGCAAGAAGAGACAAAAGCTTCAGAAACCGCCATATTACAAATTTTAGACAAGGTAAAGGTGCCTTTGGAAGATTTTTAAAAGGAGAATTCTATGGAAATTCTTGCTTTGATTATAATATTCTTAGCTGCAGTATATATTCAAGGTTTTTTATTAAATTTCTTTCTATTTCACAATCTTGAGTATTCCTGTAGTTTTAGTGTAGACAAAGCCACTGAAGGGGACAGTATTTTTCTTGAAGAAATAATATATAACAAAAAACCCATACCAATTTCATGGATAAAAGCTGAAATATATACTTCAAAATGGCTTGATTTTGCGGGAAAGGATGCTGTTATAGCACAGGAAAGCCGGTTTGTAACAAGCAACTTTTTTTTAAAAAGCTATCAAAAAACTACAAGGCGCTGGAATGTAAAATGCCTCAAAAGAGGGTATTATAAAATTGACAAAATAACCCTTGTGGGAGGGGATTTTTTAGGCTCCTTTTCTGAATCTTCTGATGTTATAGATGTTGAAGCTCAACTGTTGGTTTATCCGGCACCGGTGGTACTTGAACGGTGTTTTAGGCCGGCAAGCCGCATTATAGGGGATACCATAGTAAGAAGATGGATAAATGATGACCCCTTTATGTTTTCAGGGATTAGGGAATATATGCCAGGCGATGCTTTAAACCGTATTCATTGGAAGGCAACGGCAAGCAGGAATAGGCTTATGGTAAAAAAGAATGATTTTACGGCTAATTTAAAAACTGCTGTTGTTTTAAACATTCAGTCCCGTGACAGTGAACCGGATGAAGTTATAGATAAAGAATATATAGAATTTGGTATAAAAGTGGCTGCCACTGTATTTGACAAAGCGTTAAAAGAGGGTTTGCCATTAAGTTTTTCTACAAATGGAAGTATATTTAATGAAAAAAATCCTATAAACACCAAAGAGGCTGTAGGGTGGGAACATGTAAATGAGCTTTTAGGCATTCTTGCAAGACTTAAATTAAAAAAAGTTCAGGATTTTGAATATTTTATAAATGATATTTATAAAAATTATCAAAATACAGAAGTTATAATACTGACATCTTATCTTACAGAAAAAATATGTAATACCATTAGAAAAATAAAGGCAAGGAAAAATAACGTTTCTATAATACTTTTAAATGCTGTTGAAAGAGAAAATTTACCTGGTGATTTAGATGTTTACATTCCTTATTAGAAAGGAAAATGCATTATGGATATAAAAATAAGGGAAACCATACTTAAAATTATTTCAATAACAGCCATGTTTCTATGTGTTTATCCTATAACCAGCATTATGAGGTTTTTTTTATTTAAAAAAACCGGAGGGCTTTTGGATGCATTTTTTTATTTAGCTGTTATTTATGGCACATTTGCAGCGGTAAATTTTATAATGAGAAAAAACAACACTAAAAAAAATGCAATACTTGCACATTTGTTTTTGGTAATTCCCATATTAGTATCCCTAATGTATTATTTTCACTATGGGGCTTTCCATATGATATTTGGTACATTTACAGCGCTTATACTTTGCTTTTTTACGGTAAGGGCATATTTTAAAAAATATCATTATTTAGTAAGCGGAGTAAAAATATATATCGGTATAGTAATGGTTCTTTTGGCCTTGACTTTTTCCACATACCTTAATGATGTTAAACACCTTAAAACCCAATTTTATATTATAACATTTATATATACCTTATTTCTTCTTATTATAAAAAATCAAAGCAATTTAGACGGCATTTTTTCCAAAAGATTTGACAAAGCTTCCGGAATACCTGCTAAAATGAGAAGTTATAATGTGAGAAAAACAGTGGTGTTTTTCCTGATGGTATTGGTATTTTACTGTTTTAGGGATGTATTAGTAATGGGTTTAAGGGGTTTGGGAAATATATTGGCGTTAATAATTAAAACACTGTGGGGGTTTTTAAGCAAAATAATGGTAAAAATTCACAACTTATTTGATACAGGGGAAATGCATTTTCCCGGCCCTTCTGAAGAAGACTATGGTATTATTGAGGGCAGCGGCAAAAACATATTTGTAGATACAATATTTAATATAGCACTGTTTTTAATACTTACTTTTATCATTTACAAAATAATTACTGTATTTATTATTGGTGAACTTATTCCGTTTTTAAAGAATTTTTTAAAAAGCATTTATCAAAAACTTATAAATTTGTTTGATAAAACTGAATACAGAGAAGAGAAAACTTCCTACTACACAGACAGTATTGAGAGGGTTTTGCCCTCTGATGTTTCAAAAAAGAGCAAAGAAAAGAAAAAAATCCTAAGCATAAATAAGATGTTGAAAGATTTGGAAAAAATTCAAGACCCTAAAGAAAAAATTAAATATTTATATGGTTTTATTTTAAGATACATGAGCTTTAAGGGAATGGATATAAAAAAGTCATATACCACAGGGGAAATTTATAAAAGGGCTGAAAAAATTCCCCGGCTAAATAGACCTTTTGGGGAAATAACGTCAGTTTATGAAAGTGTAAAATATGGAGGTAAGATGCCAGAAGAAACCCAGGTGGATGAAGTCAGATACAGTACAATTGAAAGTGTTAAAATAATTAATAAGTCAAATTAAAAAAATCTGTAATTGCAGCTTTTAATATGTTGTGATATACTGTTTTTGCACTCTTTATATTAAAGTTTATTTTGAAATTAAATTGTTTAGGGTGGTAAAAAAATTGAAAGGATGAATTTGATGAAAAGCAAAAAAAGACTATTATTGATTACAGTTTTAGCTTTATTTTTTAGTTTAGTACTAGGAGGCTGCGGGGGAAAGCAAGAAATTAAGCAGGGTGATAATGTAGTAATAGCACAGGTTAACGGGGAAGATATTCTTTATAATGAGTTTTATGACATATATAACTATACATTAATATCTAAAGAAATTGACCCTGAAACAGAAGATGAAGAAGAATTGGCTTATATGAAAGAAATTAAAGAACAAATACTTGAAGATTTGATAACAAGAAAAGTTATGCAGCAAAAAATGGAAGCAGATGGCTATGAAATAACAGATGAAATTATGAAGGAAGCTGAAGACAGTTTTAACAGTATGATCGAAATGATTGGTTTGCAGATGCAGCTTCAGGCACAGTTTGGAGGGGACGAAGGCGCAGAAGAAAAGGATTACAAAAAAGAAGCTGAAGAATATGTTGCAGGAGAACTTGAACTTATGAATATGACAAAAGAAGATTATATAAAGAATATGGCAGAAGAAATTATGGCGAACAATTATTTTGAAGATTTAACAAAGGTTGTAGAGGCTTCGGAAGAAGAGATAAAAAGTTTTTATGATAAAGAACTGGAAATAAGCAAAACAGATGGAAACGGGGCAATTGATTTAATTAAGCCTGCTCAAACCAGAGTTAAACACATATTAATAAAAATAGCAGACGAAGATACAGGAGAGTATTTTAATTTATATACCGGTGGAAAATTTGATGAGGCTGAAAGTTTTCTTGAAGAAAAACTTGCTGAAATTAAACCGAAGGCAGAGGAAGTATTGGAAAAGGCCAAAAACGGTGAAGATTTTGAAGCTTTAATAGATGAGTATGGTGAAGACCCCGGTATGGAATCAGAAGAGTATAAAGACGGTTATCTTGTTGATGAAATGTCTAATTTTGAGCTTCCGTTTAAAGAAGCTTCACTGAAACTTGAAGAGGGTGAAATTTCAGACCTTGTGCCCACTGTGTATGGTTACCATATAATAAAGGCATATGAAAAAAGTGAAGAGAAAGTATATACTTTAGAAGAAAAAAGAGATGAAATAAAAGAACGTTTAGATAGGGAAAAGAAAAATGAGTTTGTTGAAAAAGAAATAGACAGATGGATGGAAGAAGCAGAAATAGTGAAATACATGGACAGAATTTAAATAAAAAACAAGCCTTTCAACTTTAAATAGGAGAAAGGCTTATTTTTTTGGTTCTTTTCTCTTAATTTTGTTTTTTTGAGGTCTTAATGTAATGTCATTTACAACTAAGTTTTTTGAAGCTGTAAGGGCGTACTCTAAAGTGTCTGCTATTTGTTCTTCTAACAGTACAGAGTCGTCATCATCTTCATCGTATATGAAATTTGAATTATCATAAAAATTGCTTTTAGTCATGTCTGGGTGTATTGTTGTAATTTTTACACCGGTTTTCCGTACTTCTTCAAAAAGGCTTGTATAAAAATGCGTAAGTCCGGCTTTAGAGGCACTGTAAGCACAGCCGTGGGTGCTTACCTTTTTTGCCGTTACAGAGGAAATGGAAATAATCATCCCTTTGTTTTTCTTTAGGGTTCTTAAAAGAAGATGGGTGAGGATTATTGGAACTTCTAAATTTGTACGTAGCATTGTTTGAATGTTTTTAACGTTTATTTCTTCATGGGGTCCGAAAAATCCTACTCCCGCATTGTTGACCAAAAGATGTATATTGGGTTCTTTTTTTTCTATGGATTTAATTGTTTCTATAAGTTTATCGGTATCTAATAAATCACATTCCACAGGAATAAAGTTTTCCATAGGGCTCTGAGGTGTCCTTGAAAGCCCGTATACTTTATAATCAAGGGAAAGAAGCCTTTTTAATAAAGCTTTACCTATTCCTTTTGAAGAACCTGTCAAAATTGCAGTTTTCATAGGTCAAAAATCCTTTCTTCATTTATATATTTTTTTAGTATTTCAAAATGCATTAATTTCTTTTCAGCCTGAAGTTTTTCAGGGTAAGTTATTACACTTCCCGTCTTGGAAAAATCCTCTAAAAACACGTTGGGGTATATCGGCTGTTTTATAATTCTTTTGTAAAATTCTTTGGATATTCTGAAAAAACCAAAGCCAATGTCAATTATTTTATCTGCATCAATATTGGAAAAAACATATTGGTAAAAGTTTTTATATGCACTGTCAAGTTCATTGTTTTCAGTGCTGATAAAAATGGGGTCTAAACATATCCTCGCCTTAAATCCCTTTTTTAGGGCTGCATTAATTGCTTTAATTCTGGCCTCTAAAGGAGGGGTGTTTTTTTCGTACTTTTCTATTATTTCTTTTGGTGAAAGGGTAAAGGCAATTATTAAATTGTCTAAAGGCTTATACTTTTCATAAAAGCTTTGGTTTCCGCTTTTAGTGCGTATTTCAACTATAAGATTTTTTTCCTCTTTAAAAAAATCGTAAAAATAATCCATATAAGGGATTATATTATGAAATCCAATTAAATCGGTGTCGTAAGACGCAGCCAGAAAAAGAGGTTCTTGCATGGCTTTAGAGGCTATTTCATTTTTAAAATCTTCTGTGTTGACAAAAGCCACTATATTTGCAGATGGGTACATTCCCTGCAGGTAGCAGTAGTCGCAGCTGAAAATACAGTTTAGCAAAAAGGAAGTATAATAAAAATTAGGGTGTCCAAAATCCTGGCATACCTCCGGCCCTTTGTACAAAAACGGTTTGTCCTTAACTGCAAGTATTAAAGATTGATTGTGTTTTTGAATGGAAAACAGCTGGTTGGTTCTGTTGAATACATCTTTGTAGTGCCTTATAGGTATTATTGTATGATGGGAGTATTTTTGAAGGACATATTGGGAAACAGGATATTTAAGTGCAGCTTCCTCCACATATATTGCATTAAATATATTCTTTTTTTTATCAGGTGCAGCCGGATTGGGTGCAGCAAAGTTTGGTGTATTTGAATTTTCGGTACCTGCATGTTTTTGTATACCGGTATTATTTAAGTTGTTGCTGTATTTTTTCAAAAATTCTCTTCCCTTCTAATTTAGAATTAACTTTTGTTTCTAAAAAAGGGTAAATTGTTTTACACACATCGATACCCTTGACTTTAGCCTGTACAGCATTTTTAAAAAGCATTTTTTCCATTGTTTTAGAAAATCTTAAATTTTGAGAAACTGTATCTATTAAGCTTATTTCATTTTCATCTAACCACATTCCTTTAAAGGAGTTATTTAAATATACTGCATTTTGAATAATTTTTTCAATTAACGGCATACTTTTTTTTATAAAGTTTTTTAGCTGAAATTTATCAAGCTTTTCAGGATTTAAATAGTCGGATATAATTTTTAAAAGTATTACCTGATGGGCATAATAAAATTTTTTGGAAGCTTCCATAATACCCGCCGACTCCATATCACAAAAAACTTCCTTTTCTTCCTGTACCATGTCCTGTGCCACAGGTCTTGAATAGCAGCAAAGACCGGCAAAAGGAATGTTTTCCTTAATAAAAACATCAGGGTAATAATCTATATTAGTATCCATGTCCGTTACTTTATTTACTGCTACCATGGTTCCAACACTGTATTTTCTGCTATTTGTACCGCAAAAGCCAATGTTTAACAATACATCTTGTAAAGTGGTTTGATGGGTTGATAAAAGGTATGTTACCGCCATGGCACTTTTAACTTTTCCCACACCGCTTATTATAAGTGTGATATCAGGATTTCTGTACACCGGGAAAAGGTGTATGTCCATATCTTTTTTTAAATTAAAATGTTCAATTAAAGGCTCTGCTTCTATTTTAAGTGCCGTCACAATAAAGACCATATCATCACCCTGTTATTTTGACATACACCTGTCTCTGGCGCGGTCCGTCAAATTCACAGAAATATATGCCCTGCCATGTTCCAAGGACAAGTCTTCCGTTTTCAATAATTATCTGCTCTGAAAAGCCAAACAGACTTGATTTTATATGGGAGGCAGAGTTTCCTTCCATGTGAAGGTACCCATCATTGAAAGGGACTATTTTGTTTATTTCCATTAAAATATCATGTACAACATCAGGGTCTGCATTTTCATTTATTGTAACAGCTGCAGTGGTATGGGGTACAAACACCGTACATATGCCAGACTTTATACCGCTTTTTTCAACGACCTGCTGTATTTTGGCGGTAATATCAATCATTTCTGTTTGTTTATGTGTTGATACAATTAATTTCTCCATGTTTTTTACCTCCTTTGTACAATTAAAAGTCATTTTTCAATATATATATAATATCACAAATATAAATATAAATTATAGGTGGTTTAAACTTATAACGAATGCACAATAAAAATATTGACTGCTTATGATGATGGTTAAGAAAGACAGAAAGAAGTATATTTTAAGTATGATGTCCTATTCTAATTGACGCTTACCTTGATGTTTACTATAACATTCTTACTACCGGGCTCACACCCGTTAGATTGCGCACATGCTGGGCATACATAAGCTAAAGTCGCATCCAATTGGATGCGACTTTTATGATAGAAAATCTAGCTATTTTTTTGTATATCTAGTTCTTTTTCAACTCATTAAGTATTACTGAATGAAGGTTCTAATATATAATTTAGCTCACCAGGAGGGAAAGTTGATTCTACTTCATTTCCTCCTGGGTTATAGTTTTCTTGCAGCAGTTGAAGAAAACGATTAAATTTCGCAAGTTTTGTTGGAGGATTCTCACCAGTAGTTATAAAATGTCTAAATGTCGCTTTGAAAGGCTCTATACCTATTCTATCCTTGATTCTTATAAAACAGTATGTTAAAGCATCATGATGGAAGCCTGTTCTTGGGAGTATAGTTTTTGTATAACTGTCCTGGCAATCATTACGATAATATTCGGCTAATCCTGCTCCTATATAATTAGATTTGACTTTTGCATTTAAAGCTTCTACAATAAAATACATTTTTGTATTTGCCCAAAATTCATCATTAAAATTCCAACCTTCAATATCAAAGTTATGACTTATTTCATGCAATATACCAAAAGACCAATCATCATTATTATTAATGTTTGCAAGTTCAGGACTTACATATATCTGATGCCATTTTATCGGATTGCCTGCTACAGCCCATCCACCTGGATAATAGTGAGTTGAAAGTATACCCATTTTTTCTCCGTTATAAGGAGTGAAACCAACTAAGTCTTCATAAGCTTCATAAGCATTGTCAAGCCGATTTATCCACTTATTAAGATTTGTATTTGATATAGATGTTAAATCAGTACTTTCAAGGTCTAAATATATGTTATTTCCTTCTATTCTGGTTAGGCTGTTGTCAGGAACTATTGTGAGATTATCAAACATAACCTTACCTGACACTAGGTTCCACCAGTTTCCTAATCTGCATGCCACTGTTATTTCTCCTGAGGCAGGAGCTTGAAAATGAACAGAAAATTCTTTCCAATCAAAAGTACCTAAAGTTTGTTCACCGCTTCCTGAATAGCAAAAGTCCCCAACAACAGAAAGGTTTGCACCTATAGTTACGTTACTGTTCTCAGGTATAAGATTCTCACCTTTTATATATCCTTTAAATATGTAGTTTTTTTAGGTTCTAATCTTACAGTTTGCATCCAATAAGCATCGGTTGGAGCAGTTGCAATAATGCTAATACATTTTGAACTATTAATTCCAGATCCCGATTCCCATTGAAAAGTTGACCTTTTAGAATGATCATTTCCTATTGACCAAGAGTAAGGATTAATTCCGTTTGATTCCTCAAGACCAGGATTGTTCAGTAAATACCCCTCTCCCACAATGCACAATCTGTCAAAGTGAGGCATATATGCAAAATCATTGTAAAATCTTATTGAATTATTTCCTTCTTGTAAAAACACAGTAGTATATTTGACACCTTGCTCATCCCAGTTACCTATACCTCTAAAATTTATTTCAGTTCCTGTTTCACCATTAACACTAATATATCCGTTGCTATCGTTCAGGGAATAATAATAAATTGCTATGTTATAAATACCTGTTGAAGGAGCATAAATATTATTAAACTGAAGTATGTTACCTAAACCGTTTAAAGCAACATATTTGCCTCCTGAGCAATCGCTTTGGTTTATAACGATTCCATCAATGATATTTCCAGTGGCTTCTGCCTCGTAACCAGTTACAGCTTGTGCAATTGCCCCTTCCACTGTTATTCTGTCAAAATCAGGCATGTACGCAAAATCATTGTAGAACTTCAAAGTGTTGTTACCAGCTTTCAAGTTGACTTGAAGAGTTTTAGACCCTAAATCATTCCAATTTCCAAGCCCTGGGAAAATTATACCTGCTTCTGTGTTACCGTTAACTTCCAAATATCCATACCTCATATTTTCAGAAAAGTAATGTACAGTTACATTATACAGTCCATCAGCCTCAACATAAATGTTGTTAAACTGAAGTATATTACCATTACCTACTAATCCTACATATTGCCCTCCTGAACAACCGCTGTGATTAACTATCATTCCCTGATTGATGTTATAGCTTGATTCTGCTTCAAAAGTTACAGTTGTTTCATTAGCCCTGACACCTGTTAAATTAGTTAGTACAGCAGATAGTGCAAATCCAATTAACATAATAGTACTTAAAGATACTTTTTTAAAGCGTTTGTTCATAAAATTTCCTCCTTTTGATATTTTCGTAGTGTCAAAAATTATAATTGAATACTGACCTAAAATACTTATTTACTGTTTTTCTCCAGTTGTTATCTTACCAGTCTAAAAGTTTGATCAACGAAGATCCTGTTTTAGAAGAGCGCAGATTGCTTAAGCAGGTAATTGAACTACTCAATTGCACTTTAAAACGTTACTACAAGTCAACTATTGGATTTGGAGCCTTTGGTAACTGCCAGAACAATCTAATACTGTTTACTACATGGTATAACTTCTTAATACCCATAAATTTCTGGGTTACAGAGTTCCGGTAAATATCCCGGACGTTACTGAACTACTAATAGACCTGCCAGATGGTTGGAATTACTTGACATGGCATAGGATTATATTTTAGAGTATCAGGTAGCCTAAAAACCTTGAGAGCATATACAAAAAACATTAAAGCTTTTTTCTTATGCGTTAAGCTGCCCTGTACCGCCCATTTCAGTAACTCCGTGTCTCTAAACCCAAAGTTCTCTACCTCCTTTCTCCACCCTATTCAACCGTCAAAATTCAATTTTACTTTTGTTAACATTCTTGCAGTCTCAAATCACTGTTTTCATAACTTTTTTTGACACTACCATTTTATATTTAAAAGAAGTGGAAATTTTACAATCAAAGGTTTCCACTTCTTTTATTAATTAGTATTATATAATAAAAAAAAACAGATAAATAAATATGTATTTAAAAAATCACAATATTTTTATTTTATCCATACATTTTGTAAACAAAGAGTTTATTTTGAAAATATTTTTTAATTCTGTATAATATAAAAAGTAAGTTTTAACATTAGAGCTGGGAAAATTATCGTAGGTATTGCATCCCCACCTACTAAAATATAGGGATAATTAGATTTATGATAAAAAATAAGTTACAACTCAATTTATTTAAATAGAAAAATATGACTGTCAAAACATATTTTTCAATAAATATTATTGGTATACCCATAATAATATTCAAGCGAAATTTTTCTTGTTGTTATGCCTGTTTTGTGATACTATTATATCAAAAAAGATACAGATACTCTTTTTTTAGGAGGTATTAAAATCAAATTAAAAAGAGACTTTTATGAAAGAGACACATTGGAAGTAGCTAAAGAGCTTCTTGGAAAATACATTATACGTGTTTCAGAAGAAGGTACCACTGTAGGCAAAATAGTTGAAGTGGAAGCCTATATAGGACCTTTAGATGCTGCTGCACACACCTATAGAGGAAAGAGGAGCAGCCGCACTGAGGTTGCTTTTGGTCCCGGAGGGCATGGATATGTATACCTTATTTATGGAATGTACCACTGTTTTAATATTGTAACCAATGTACAAGGGAAGCCGGAAATGGTTCTTATCCGGGCTGTTGAACCGGTGGAAGGAATTGAACTTATGAAAAAACGCAGAAACACTGAAGTTTTAAAGAATTTGTGTAGCGGACCGGGTAAGCTGTGTCAGGCAATGGATATAACAAAAAAACTCCACGGTATAGACTTATGCGGGGACAATTTATATCTTCTGGACAATGAGAAGGTACGGGAAGAAGATATTATTTTCACCCCGAGAATTAATATTGACTATGCCGGCGAGGCCAAAGAATATCCATGGAGGTTTTTGATAAAAGACAATAAATTCATTTCAACTCTAAAACATGTAAAAAAGCCAAATCAAACAAAAAAGTAAAATTAAAAACGCCAGTCCAAGATATGGGGGTCAAAATATGAATAAAGACAAATTAAAGGTAATTTCTCTGATATTAGTATCAGCAGTTATTAGCGGAAGCATAATATTTTTTTTAAATAGCAGTGAAAGCAGCAATGTTAGCCCGACAGAAAAAGAAGCCTTTAATTATGAGAATTTTGACAATATTGAAGAAGAAAACACCCTCGTTCTTTCCCACAAAAGTGGATTCTATGATGAGGAATTTTTACTTAAAGTCCATTTAGAAAATTTAAAAGCCAATTTAGAAAATGAAAATATCAAAATATATTACACATTAGACGGCAGTGAACCAAATACCGGTTCTAACTTGTATGAAGACGGGATTGAAATTAAAAACAGGAAAAAGGATGAGAGTATTTATTCTAAAATATGGGATATAGCTGATGATTACAGACCCCCGTCCAATGTATATAAGGCAACGGTAGTACGGTGCAGGGCTTTTAAAGGCGATACTCCTGTAAGCAATATAATTACAGCAACTTATTTTGTAGATAAAGACGCCAAAAACAGATACTCCCTGCCTATCATATCCCTTGTATCAGATCCTTACAATTTGTTTGATTACAACCATGGAATATATGTAAAAGGCGTGTTTTATGATGAATTGTATGACTCATCGCTGGAGCCATGGGAACGGGAAGGAAACTTCACCCAAAGAGGAAGGGAATGGGAAAGGGAAGCTTATATAGAGTATTTTGATGGTGGCGAGGCTAAATTCAGTCAAAATCTAGGCATCCGGATACATGGCGGGGCAACACGCACCTATCCTCAAAAAAGCATTAGATTGTATGCCAGAGGTGAATATGGGCAGGAATTTATAGAGTACCCCATTTTTGGAAACAAAAAAATAATGGAAGAGGGTAATGTGGCAGACAAGTTTAAAACCCTGTTATTAAGAAATGGCGGCAATGATGGTCAAAGTACAATTTTCAGGGATGCATTAATGCAAAGTCTTGTAGAGCATACCTCTTTAGATATACAAGCGTATAAACCCGTAATAGTATTTTTAAACGGTGAATACTGGGGTATTCACAATATAAGGGAGAGGTTTGACAGACATTATTTTGAGCAGTATTATGGCGTAAGCAGAGATGACCTGGTGCTTATGGAAGGAGATGGCGAGTTGGTTGAAGGAACGGAGGAAGATGTAGTATATTACAGAAATATGATAAACTATATTAAAAATAATTCAATGAAAGACCCAAAACACTACCGGCATATATCCACACTGATAGATATTGAAAACTTTATTTTGTACAATGTAGCCCAGATATTTTTTGACAATACAGACTGGCCGGGCAATAACTATAGTTTTTGGAGGGTACGGAAAGAAAATTATGACGAAGATGCCCCATACGGCCACGATGGAAGATGGCGCTGGGTTTTATATGATACTGATTTTGGTTTTGGGCTGTATCCATATTATGGAGGCTATAACAACAATACCCTTGTCCATGCAACTGAGGCAGGCAATAATGAGTGGCCAAACCCTGATTGGTCTACCTTTATACTTAGAAACCTTTTGGAAAATGAAGAATTTAAAAATCAGTTTATAAATACATTTGCGGATCATTTAAATACATCTTTTAAACCTGAATTCGTTAAAAAAAGAATTGTGGAATTTAAAAACCTACTGGAACCTGAGATAGATGAACACACATCCAGATGGCGTCCATGGCCAAATTGGAAGAGAAATGTTGATGCGCTCTTTGAATTTGCAGAAAAAAGACCGGATGCCCAGAGGGAGCACATAATATCGTTTTTTAACCTTGAAGGGATTTCAAATATCAGCCTTGATGTTTCAAATAAACAGCATGGTTATATACGCATAAACTCCATAGATATTAATGACAAAACACCGGGAGTGGAAGAGACCGTATACCCTTGGACAGGGCGCTATTTTACCGGTATTTCCCTTTGTATAACTGCCGTGCCTTTAGATGGATATAAATTTGTCAGGTGGGAAGGAGATGTAAATGAAAACAGCCAGACTATAGAAGTTGTACCAAAGGAAGATATGGTAATAAAAGCAGTATTTACAAAACAGTAGATTTTATGAAAATGGTAGCATAGGGTCAAGCTGTTATTGAATATCTTTATTGTATAACTGGTAAAAGGGGGAAGTGATGTTATGATTCTTATACTTAAGAAGGATAAAATACTTTTGATGGTACTAATCCTTCTCCTTTCAATAACAGTATACAATTTAAAATACAGCCTTGATTCAAAAGCTACTGAACCAACAAATGCAAAATCCCTTAAAAGAACAGTAATTATAGATCCAGGGCATGGGGGGGAAGACCCGGGGGCTGTTGGTGATAATATCCAATTAAAAGAGAAAGATATAAACTTAATCATAGGAAAAAGGCTGAAAGAACTTCTTATGGAAGATGGCTTTAATGTTATTATGACCAGGGAAGAAGACGGACTTTTGTATAAGGAGGGAACCAAAGGCTATACAAATAAAAGAAGGCAGGACTTGTTAAACCGCAAAAAAATAATGGATGAATCAGAAGCGGATATAGTGGTCAGCATTCATATGAACAAATTTCCTCAGTCACAATACCACGGGGCACAGACATTTTTCCCTAAAAACTCTGAAGAAAGCAAAAGACTTGCCCAGTGTATTCAAAGGTCCCTAAGGGATATGGTGGATCCTGAAAACAAAAGAGAGGCTTTGGTAAAAGATACTGAGACACTTATCCTCAAAAATATAAAAAAGCCCACTGTTATAGTTGAATGTGGTTTTTTATCCAATGCTGAAGAGGAACAAAAACTTTCCACACAGGAGTACCAGGAAAAACTGGCTGCAGCTATAAAAGAAGGTATAAAGAAATATTACGGTGAAGAGTAATTGCTGGCTTCTAAGCTGGCCTCTTCCCATGTTTTATAGAGTTCTTCCAGTTCTTTATTAAGCTCATCATGTTCTTTATTAAGTTCCATAAGCTTTACATGGTCACTTGCCACTTCTTCTGACTGCATTTTTTTATTTATTTCATCCAGGCGGCTTTCAACTTGAAATATCCTTTTTTCAGTATTAAGTATAAGCTTTTCTAAACGCCTTTTTCTCGCTTTTTCTTCTTTGCTGGCTAAATGCTGTAGTTTGCCGGAAGAAATTTTTTTATTGGTATTTTCGCTATTTTCATTTGAAGCATTTATTCTATTTCTGTAAGATAAAAAGTCCTCATAATTTCCGTTAAAATCTAAAATTGAAGATTCATTTTCAATATAAATAATCCTGGTGGCTAGTTTATTAATAAAGTACCTGTCATGGGATACTACAATTAATGTGCCGTCAAAATCGCTAAGGGATTCCTCCAGTACTTCCCTTGAATTAATGTCCAAATGATTTGTAGGCTCGTCTAAAAGAAGAAGATTTGAGCCTGAGAGCATTATTTTAATCAGTGCTACCCTGCTCTTTTCCCCTCCGCTTAAATCCGATATTCTTTTAAAGACATCTTCCCCTTTAAAAAGAAACATTGCAAGGGCATTTCTGATTTCAGTTTGTAAAATATCAGGACTTGCATCCCATACTTCATCTAACACTGTATTATCAGGGTCTAAAGACTCTTGTTCCTGGTCGTAATAGCTCATTTCAACATTATAGCCGTACCGGAAATTCCCGGAGGTTTGTTTAAGATTGCCTGTAAGTATTTTTAAAAGGGTGGTTTTTCCGGTGCCATTTGCACCTAATATAAATATCTTCTCACCTTTCCTTACATTAAAAGACAAATCCTTAAACAATGGCTTTCCAGGAAACTCCATTGAAAGATTTTCAACAAATAAAACATCTTTTCCACTGGATATATTACTTTTAAATTTTACCTTGATTTTATCAGGAAGTTTTTCCGGCTTTTCTATTTTTTCCATCCTATCTATGGCTTTTTGTCTGCTTTCAGCAGCAATGATATTTCTTTCCCTGTTCCATCTTTTTTGCTGCTCAATAAAAACTTCCATTTTTGCAATTTCCTTTTGCTGCTGTTCATAGTGTTTTTGCTGTATTTCCCTGTCTAAAGCCTTTTGTTTTATATAGTCTGAATAGTTTCCGTTATAAAGCTTTACATGGCGGTTTTCTATTTCTAAAATTTTGTCTGCAACTTTATCTATAAAAAACCTGTCATGGGAAATAACCATTACAGATTTCTTGTATTCTTTTAAAAAGTTTTCCAGCCATTCAACTGCACTGATATCTAAATGGTTTGTAGGCTCGTCTAAAAGAAGTAGGTCAGGCTCTTTTAAAAGGAGTTTTGAAAGTGAAAGTCTTGTTTTTTGACCGCCGCTTAATTTGCCAACCTTTAAATCAAAGTCCTCCTCAGAAAACCCCAGACCTTTTAAAACACCTTTTGCACGGCTGTTGTACTCAAACCCGCCAAGCATTGAAAAATCTTCTGACAGGCGTGAGTATTCTTTCATATATGCATTTAAAACTTCTTCATTTTTCTCAGTACTTATACATTTTTCCAGCTCTTTTATACGGGCTTCCATATCAATAAAGTGGGAATACACCGTCAGCACTTCTTCAAGTAAGGTGTTGTTTTCATCAAGTCCGGAATTTTGCTCCAAATACCCAATATTTAAGTCTTTGGCAATGTATATCTCCCCGCTTTCAGGGGTGTACTCTGAAGTTAATATTTTAAAGAGGGTGGTTTTGCCGGCACCATTAACCCCTACAATACCCGTTTTATCAGTATTCTTTATGCTGAAGGATACATTATCCAGTATTTTGTTTATCCCAAATGAAAAATTTATCTTGTTGCAGCTTAAAATAATAATGGCAATCACATCTTTCTTTTAGGCTTACAACACCAATTGTAGCAAAAATCATATATACAAGCAATATTGACAATAAAATAACAAAGGTGTATAATCACAATAGTTTAATTTTAAAATTAAACTATATTTTTTACAGCAAAATTTCAAAGGATTTTTTTATAATCTATTTGTGGCATAATTATAGTTTTGCGCTATGATACGGTTCCACCAGTATTTGCAAGAGGTGAAGTAAATGAGTGGAAATAAAAAAATATCCATGGCTGTAATAAGGCGTTTGCCAAGATATTACCGCTACTTGTCAGACCTGCTAAAAATGGACATATCAAAAATATCTTCAAAGGAGTTAAGTCAGCGTATGGGGATAACTGCATCTCAAATACGCCAGGATTTAAATTGTTTTGGCGGGTTTGGGCAGCAGGGCTATGGATATAATGTGGAATCTTTGTTCAACGAAATCGGAAACATTCTGGGAGTTAATGATAAGTTCAATGTGGTTATTCTTGGAGCAGGCAATATGGGACAGGCTCTTGCCAATTATTCAAATTTTGAAAAGAGGGGCTTTAACATAATAGGAATATTTGATGTAAATCCTGACTTAGTGGGCAAAGAGATAAATGGGAAAAAGGTACTGCACTTTGACGAATTTGAAGAGTTTATTAAAAATAAAAGAATTGATATTGCTATGCTCTGTGTACCTTATGAAAAAACTCCTTCTGTAGCAGAAAAAGTAGCCAGCCTGGGAGTAAAGGGACTTTGGAATTTTTCACCTATGGATTTAAAGATTAGTCACGATGTCATTATTGAAAATGTTCATTTAAGCGACAGTTTAATGGTACTAGGCTACAGGCTTAAAGAAAAATTAAGAAAAGATGCCTTGGCAGAAGCAAAAAAATAATAATAAAAGGGGCAGTAAAGCCCCTTTTAAGCTGTATTTAAATTTCTAATCTGATTTCTCATTTTATTAAGTTATTTTGTTATAGTGATATTTTATTATGGTTATAGTAATGTTTTATTATAATTTATTTAATACAGTAATAAATTCAGGATAAGCTATATCTAAAATTTGTGTTTTCCTTATCATAGTTTCATTTTCTGCTATAAGACCTGCAACACAAAGGGACATTGTAATTGCCGCATCATTATAACCTTCTACAATGGCACCCTTAAGCTCCTTGCCGCCTTCTACTATCATTCCGTCCTCAGTTTCCCTGATGGATGCCCCAAGTTTTGAAAGTTCCTGTACTATATATTTTAAACGGTTGGATTCTTTTATTTTAAAACCATTTAGATCCTTAAATACCGTGGTACCCTTTGCCATTGTAGCTGCAACGGCAATAATAGGTATTTCATCAAGAAGCCTTGGTATCAGGGCACCCTTTATTTCCGTTGCTTTTAGGGAAGAGGATGTAGCCCTTATATCTGCTACCTTTTCGTTATTTACCGTTCTTTCGTTTAAGATTTCTATTTTTGCACCCATTGATTTATATACATCAAGTATTCCTGTTCTTGTAGGATTTATCCCTACGTTTTTAATTGTAACATCGGAATTAGGTACTAATAGGGCTGCCGTTATGAAATAAGCAGCAGTTGAGATGTCTCCCGGTACTTTAATATCGTTGGCATAGAGGTTTTCAATTCTTTTAGAGGTTACTTCCAAACCGTCAATTTTTAAATCTGCTCCCAAATGGTTCAGCATTAATTCAGAATGATCCCTTGACTTGATTTTTTCAATAACTTTTGTTTCCCCCTCTGCATAGAGCCCGGCAATCAGCATAGGGGATTTGATATAAGTGTCAAAAATAGACAGATTACAAGTTACTCCTTTTAGCTTGGCAGGCGTTATTCTGAGAGGACACAAGTTTCCGGAGTCCCTTCCGTCAATATTTGCCCCCATTTGTCTTAAATGTGTTACAACTTTACCTACAGGTTTTCTTAGAGCATAATCGTCCCTGGTGAGTACTGAGTTAAAAGGCTGACCTGCTAAAACTCCTAAAAGTAAGCGCAGGGCTGTTCCGGATGTACCGGAATTTAAAACTGTAGTGGGAGGTTTTAAACTATAAAGTCCGTTCCCGTGAATCCTTACCTTATTATCCGGCAATATTTCAATTTTTACTTGCATTTTTCTGAATGCATTAATTGTGTAAAGGCAATCTTCATTCATTAAAAGACCGTCAATTTCAGTGGTCCCCTTTGCTAAAGAAGCAAAGAGAATGGCCCTGTGTGAAATAGACTTGTCGCCCGGTACCGTTATTTCGCCTTTTAATGAATCTCTTTTCTCAACTAACACTTTTAAATTCCCCCATTCCTTGAGTATATAAAAACCAGAATATAGTTAAAAGTTGGTTATATAAACAACTTATAAAGCTCCTCGTGAATTTTATCGGGTATTTAAAATATAAGTTTAATTTCCAAAAAAACTCATATTTTAAATACTTTATAACCTTTGTCAGTGAGCAGGTTATAAGATATGTCCACGCTATCGGAATCAGGTAATGTAATTCTTAGACACCCTTGTTCAAATTCCCTGCTGTTTGATACATTTATGTTTTTAATGTTAATGCCGTTTTGCCCTAGTAAGGTTGCTATATCACCAATTATACCAGGTTTGTCTACTACGTCTACCACCAATTCATGTAAAGGCTGGATTAAACCTTTTTGATTATCTGAAAAGGAGTCCCTGTAAGCCTTTGCAGATTCAAAAAAATTGTAAATACTTTTGGAATCATTAGTATCAATATATTCCATAAAACTCTTTAATGTTTCTATAAAATCAGATATTGTTTTTTTAATCTTTTCTGAATTACTCAAAACTATATTTTCCCACATTTGAGGACTGGAAGATGCTATCCGTGTTATATCTTTAAATCCACCTGCTGCAAGAGTCTGCATTTTTTTATCCTCTGAATCAGAATTTTTTACTAAATTTACAAGAGCAGAAGCTATTACATGGGGTACATGGCTTATTGTAGCAGTTATTTCATCATGTAATTGGGCGTCCAGTATTAACGGTATTGCCCCTATTCCTTTAATAATTTTGCATAAAGTATCCATATGGCTGTCTGCAGAGCTTTTAGTGTGCGAAAGTATATAGTAAGCATTTTCAAAAAGGTGGGCATAACTTGATTTAAAGCCCGTTTTTTCTGCCCCTGTCATTGGATGACCGCCAATGAAGCAGGGGGGATTATCCAGTGAGTTGACATAATCTATAATTCTGCCTTTTGTACTTGAAGTATCGGTTATTATACAGTTATCTTTAACATTATCTTTAAGTTCTTTTATATATGAAATTGTAATGCTAACAGGTGTACATATGAAAATAATGTCTGAGTCAAATATATATTCATCAAGTTTTGAAAAACCTTTTACTATATATCCTTCCTCAAGAGCCTGGTTTAGTGACTCTGTATTGTTGTCCACTGCTGCTATATTGGTTATATTCATCTGCTCCTTCAAGGCCTTTACAATTGAACCCCCGATAAGTCCAAGACCTATAACAGAGATTTTTTTATCCACCATATTTAAATTCTCTTCCTATTATTTTGGCTATATCTTCTATATCTTTGCACAGGCGGCTAAACTCATCCGGAGGCAACTGCTGTGCAGCATCTGAAAGTGCCATTTTAGGCTGGGGGTGAACTTCAACTATCAGGCCATCTGCTCCGGCAGCTATAGCAGCCTTTGAAAGAGCAGATATGTAAATTGATTTTCCGGCAGCATGGCTTGGATCCACTATTATTGGCAGATGGCTTAAACTCTTGACAACAGGTATGGCACTTATATCCAATGTATTTCTTGTAGCAGTTTCAAAGGTGCGGATACCCCTTTCACACAGTACTACATTGTAGTTACCTTCACTCATTATGTATTCTGCAGCATTTAACCACTCATTTATAGTTGTAGCAACCCCTCTTTTAAATAGAACAGGCTTTTTTGAGCGGCCGACTTCACGCAAAAGCTGAAAATTCTGGACATTCCTTGCTCCTATTTGAAACATATCCACATATTTAGAGGCAATTTCAACAGCCCTTTCGCTTGTAACCTCTGAAACTATAAGAAGTCCGGTAGCTTCCTTTGCCTCTTTAAGAAGTTTAAGGCCTTCCTCTTCCAAACCTTGAAATGAGTAGGGGGATGTTCTGGGTTTAAAAGCCCCGCCCCTTAAAAACTGGGCTCCTGCCTTTTTAACTGCTTTGGCAGCTTCCAGTATTTGTTCCCGGCTTTCCACAGCGCAGGGACCTGCCATTATAGCCAGCTCTTTTCCTCCAATTTTAACACCATTTACATCAATTACACTTGGATTTGGTTTGAATGTTTTACTTGAAAGTTTATATGATTCTGCTATGTGAACAAGCTTTTCTACCCCTGACATTAATTCTAAAGGAACATCGCCAAGTTTCCTTTTGTCACCAATAATGCCTATGATGGTACGTTCAGTACCTTGGGAAATATGCACTCCCAGTCCTAATGAACTTACTACTTTCGCTACTTCTTGTATTTCGCTTTCTTTTGAATCAGGTCTCATTACAATAACCATAAATGCTACCTTCCTTTTATTATTAAAATATTAAAATATTCTTAACATACTAAAACTTATTCTTAATGTACAATGATAAATCTAAAATGTCAACAGAAATATGTAACAATGGGGCGGGGAGAGGAAGAAAAAACTATTTACGATTTTTAACATATGTGTTACAATTCAAAGAACGGGATAATTTTATTTTTTTGATGAATTTTCATTAATAATTGATGAATTTACATTAATAAAAGAGGGAATTTTAATTATTAGTTGAATATAAAATAAGTATGTGGCACAACTCCTTAAAAATGCAAACCAACAAAGAGCTTTTGAAAAGTTCAACTGGCTTTTGAAAAGTTCAATAAAATATATAAGGGGGAATTATTATGAAAGACCTAAACACTGGAAAAATACGCAATGTTTGTCTCTTATCCCACAGCGGACATGGGAAGACAACTCTTGCAGAAGCCATGCTCTTTAATACGGGAGTCCTAGAGCGTTTTGGAAAGGTCGATGATGGCACAACCACCTCTGACTATGATCCAGAAGAAATTAAAAGAAAAACCTCATTATTCCTGTCTATATGCCCGTGCGAGTGGAAAAATCATAAAATTAATATCATTGATGTTCCTGGTTATTTTGATTTTGTCGGAGAAGTAAAACAGGGGACCAGAGTTTCTGATGGTGCGTTAATAATTGTTTCAGCAAAGAGCGGTGTTGAAGTTGGTACTGAAAAAGCTTGGGAATATGCGGAAGAAAGAAAGATTCCAAGAATGTTTTTTATAAATAAAATGGATGAGGAAAATGCAGACTTTGATAAAGTTTTTAATCAGCTTAGAGATACTTTCGGAAATAGCGTTATTGCAGCGGAACTTCCAATAATAGAAGGCGGCAAATTCACAGGTTCTGTTAATGTTGTTAGCATGAAAGCTTATAAATTTGGAAAAGACAAGTCAGAAGAAATTGAAATCCCTTCTGATTTAAAAGATAAAGTTGAGGAAGCCAGAAATACATTAAACGAAGCTGTTGCAGAGACAGATGAAGAACTTATGGAGAAGTTCTTTGACGGTCAGGAGTTTACTGCGGATGAAATAAGTAAAGGTCTTAAGGCGGGAATAGAAAACGGATTTATAACTCCAGTGTTTGTAGGAAGTGCAGTTAACAATATGGGAGTTAAAAGTTTAATGGACTCAATTATCGATTTACTGCCAGATCCATCAGTCTCAAAAGTTGTAAAAGCTAAAAAGAAAGATTCTGACGAAGAGTGCGAACTGGAAATATCAAAGGATGCTCCTCTTTCAGCTTTAGTATTTAAAACAATTGCAGACCCGTTTGTTGGAAAAATATCAATGATCAGAGTATATTCAGGAACTTTAAAATCAGATTCTTCAGTATATAATAGCACAACCGGCAAAAACGAAAAAATATCCCAGCTGTTTGTACTAAGAGGTAAAAAGCATATACAGGTAGATCAGCTGGTGGCAGGGGATATAGGTGCAGTTGCAAAGCTTCAAAATGTAAATACAAACGATACTCTCTGCACTCAGTCCAATGCAGTGGAATTGGAAAAAATAGTTTTCCCTGAGCCTGTTCTGTCCATGGCAATACAGCCTAAGGCGAAAGGTGACGAGGAGAAAATAGGAAGCGGTCTTAGCAGGCTTCAGGATGAAGACCCGACATTTAAGGTGGAAACAAACACTGAGACAAATCAGATGCTTGTTTCAGGAACAGGGGAAGTTCACTTGGATGTTGTGGTAAGCAAGTTAAAAACAAAATTTGGTGTAGAAGTTGAACTTACTGAGCCAAAAGTTCCATACAGGGAAACCATCAGAAAGAAAGTAAAAGTAGAAGGAAAGCACAAGAAGCAAACCGGTGGTCATGGTCAGTATGGACATGTTTGGATTGAATTTGAGCCTGGAGAAACAGAAGAATTGACTTTTGAAGAAAAGATTTTCGGCGGTGCAGTTCCAAAACAATACTTCCCTGCAGTTGAAAAGGGACTTCAGGAATGTATTAAAAAAGGTGTATTGGCAGGCTATCCTGTAGTTAACTTAAAAGCAACACTGGTTGACGGATCTTATCACTCAGTTGACTCTTCTGAAATGGCTTTTAAGATGGCAGCAAGCCTTGCATACAAAAAAGGTCTTCCTGAGGCTTCACCGGTTTTATTAGAGCCTATAATGCATGTTGAAGTTTACATTCCGGAGAGCTACATGGGTGAAATAATAGGTGATTTAAATAAGAGAAGGGGAAGAGTACTTGGAATGACCCCTATGGAAAATGGTATACAGAAGGTTGAAGCAGAAGTTCCACAAGCAGAAATGTTTAAATATGCTACAGACTTAACATCAATGACCCAGGGAAGAGGAAAATTTAAACTCTGGTTTGAAAGATATGAAGAAGCACCTCCAAATGTAAGTGAAAAGATAATTGAAAAAGCTAAGCAGGAAAGCGGAGAAGGTAACTAGTACTTTTTGATTTGTTTATGTGTAAAGGGGGCCCAGGTTATTTTGCTAACTTGGGCTTCACTTAATTTATTTATTAATTTTATTATGGAGAGGGCTATGAGAAAGACAAGTAATAACCGTATTTGGGAAATAGATATGGCAAGGGGCATACTTATAATACTGATGATTATATTTCATATATTTTTTAATTTAGATTACTTTTATAATATACCTATAAACTATTCCCATGGCGTTATAAATGTACTGAGAAATATAGTTGCATCTCTTTTTATTTTAATTTCCGGAATATGCACATTTTTTAGCCGGAGTAGTTTCAGGCGGGGTCTTATAATTTTTTTCGCTGCAATTGCCATTACTTTGGCTACATATTTATTTAACAGTGAAGAATACATTGTATTTGGTATTTTGCATATGCTGTCAATTTGCATGCTGATTTCACCTGTATTAAAAAAACTTAATAAAGGCTGGCTTTTTGCCCTTATGGCTTTAATTCTTTTAATAAGTGTTTTAATTTCTGATATAAAAGTTAATAATAATTATCTTTGTATGTTTGGTCTTAGAAACAAAAATTTCACTTCACTGGATTATTACCCCCTTCTTCCCTGGTCTTTATTCTTTGTAGCAGGGATTTTGCTAGGCAAAACAGTATACAGGGAAAAGAAAAGTATTTTTTCCTTTCAAGTGAAAGATAATTTTATAAATCTTATAGGAAGGCACTCCCTTTTAGTATATCTTGTACACCAACCAGTTATTTTGGCAATAATGTCTTTGATTTTCCAATTGAAAAAATGGCAGAATACTATTTTGTCTTTTTTGAAAAAATAAAATTGAAGTTTAAAAAAAAGAAGCTTATATTAAAAAAGGAGAATTTTTCACCATGGCAAATAAAAACAATAAAAATAATATTAAGGACGAAAGAATAGAAGATACAACCCGGTATGGGGAATTTATATCTTCTTTTCACCAATGGATTACTCCTGAAAAGCAGAGGGAAAAAGCTCGTTATTTAGCAGAAGTAACTAAGAATAAGAGTGAAACAAATAAAAAGCAAAACTAATTTATGAATAAAATTTATCTTATTAATTAATTTGTTTTATAAGAAAACTAATTAAGTTATTTTTTAAAGGGGGTTTTAACCTTTTTTCCCTTGAAATATTTTAAAAAATAAAATATAATAATATTAAGGTCAAAGATAGTCAAAGTAAATAAACGCAATAAACTAAAGAGGGTGGTGGGTATGGCAAAACTTAGCGATATAATAGAAGCTTTTATCAAAGATTTGATTGACGATACTGATGGCTACATTGAAATACAAAGAAATGAACTTGCAAGCCAATTTAACTGCGTTCCTTCCCAGATTAACTATGTTATAGATACAAGGTTTACAACAGATAAGGGCTACTATGTGGAGAGCAGGAGAGGTGGGGGAGGACATATAAGAATAAGAAGGGTGAGAATAAAGCATAAAGACAAGAATTACCTTATGCATGCTGTTGCATCCATGGGGGATAGTATTTCCCAGCAGACTGCCTATGCTTTTATTAATAATTTTGTTGATTATGACATAATATCAGAAAAGGAAGCGTTGATGCTCAAGGCGGCAACCAGTGATAAAGTTTTATCCAGCGTTCCTGTAAGTCAAAGGGGGAATTTAAGGGCAAATATTTTAAAAAATATGCTGGTATGTATTTTAACATAGAGATTTTAAAGGTCATTTGAAAGGAGTAGAATTTATGCTATGCCAGAAATGTCAAAAAAGAGTTGCAAATATCCAGTTTACTCAGATAATAAACAACAATAAACATGTTTTATACCTTTGTGAGAATTGTGCCAAAGAGGAAGGAAAGTTTAAAATTGGTCCTCCATTTAATATAAATGATTTTCTTTCAAGTATTATGGGAGTCCAGTACATGACTTCTGTTTCACCCCATACCCACGAAGCCACATGTGATACATGTAAAATGACCTATGAAGATTTTAAGAAAGCCGGAAAGGTTGGCTGTGCAGATTGTTACAAAGCTTATGGGGAAAAAATTATGCCATTATTGAAAAGGCTTCATGGGAATGTCCAGTATAATGGCAAAATACCCGGGAAAATTTACAGCAGGGTAAAAGTATCAAGGGAAATTAAAAAATTAAAAGAACAGCTTAATGTTTGTATAAAGAATGAAGAGTATGAGAAAGCAGCTGAAATAAGGGACAAAATAAAAGAAATGGAAGCAAGGGAAAAAGATTTGGAAATATAGTTTGTTTGGAAAATATTTATAGTTGGTATTTTAGAAGTAATAAAATTTTTTTTAAAAGTTAGGAGGGAATACCGGTGAGAGGGTGGTATATAGAAAGTGGACCAGAATCAGATGTAGTAGTAAGCAGTAGGGTTCGGCTTGCCCGGAATTTTAAAGATTTCCCTTTTCCTTTCAGAATGAAAGAAGAAGATGAGGAAGCGGTACAAAAAAGGGCAAAAGAAATTATGGTTGAAAAAGAAAATAACATAGACAAGTTTGAATTTATAGATATGCAAAAACTAAGCCCTGTAGAGAGGCAGATGCTTGTTGAGAAGCATCTTATAAGCTCGGAGTTGGCAGGCAGCCAGATGAAAAGCGGCGTAATACTTAGCAGCGATGAAAAAGTGAGTATAATGGTAAATGAAGAAGATCACTTAAGAATTCAGTGCCTTTTTCCAGGAATGCAGCTGGATAGTGCATGGAATTTGTGCAATGACATAGATAATATTTTTGAAGAAAGTACAGATTTTGCATTTGATGAAAACCTTGGATACCTAACCAGCTGTCCTACAAATATCGGGACTGGAATAAGGGCATCTGCAATGCTGCACCTCCCGGCTCTTACTATGACAGGATATATAAGGGGTGTCCTTGAGGTATGCGGTAAACTTGGGATAACTGTAAGGGGAATGTACGGTGAAAACTCTGAAGCCATGGGAAATATGTTTCAAATATCCAACCAGGTTACTTTAGGACAGACGGAAGAAGAAATAATTACAAATATAAAAAACATTGCAAACCAGATTATTTCCCAGGAGAGAATGCTGAGAAAAGAGCTCCATAGCCAAAACCCCTTCAGGTTTGAAGATAAAATATTCAGATCCCTTGGGATACTATCAAATGCCAGAATACTTTCATCTGAAGAGAGTTTTAAACTCCTTTCTGATGTAAGGCTGGGAGTAGATATGGGTATAATTACTAACATAGATAAAAGAACCATTAATGAAATACTTATAAGCATACAACCTGCAAATTTACAATACTTAGTTGGAAAGCAGCTTCATGCAGCAGAAAGGGATATTAAAAGGGCAGAACTAATTAGAGAAAAGCTAAACAGATTCTAAAACATAGATGGGAGGATTGACATATGTATGGACGTTTTACAGAAAAAGCTGAAAAGGCAATGAAATATTCACAGGAAATAGCAGCAGAATTAGGACATAGTTATGTAGGAACTGAGCATTTACTATACGGACTTATTAAAGAAGGAAGCGGTATAGCAGCCCGGGTGCTGCAAAACCAGGGCATGACAGAAGATAAGGTATTAAAGCAAATTGAAGAGCTTATAGGCAGAGGGGAGAAGATGAATGAACAGCCTTTAGGTCTTACTCCCAGGACAAAAAGAGTTCTTGAATTAAGTTTCAGGGAAGCAAGAAAAATAGGTCATAATTTTATAGGAACAGAACACTTACTTCTTGGAATTTTAAAAGAAGGGGAAAGTGTTGCAGTAAGGATAATGATGGATTTAGGCATAGACCCTCAAAAACTTTTTCATGAAATGCTCAAAATGTTAAACGAGGAAGCTCCAAGTGCAGGGGGAGGTCCAAAGAGCGGCAAAAGGCATTCTAATACGCCTGTATTAGACCAGTTTGGAAGAGACTTGACGGAAATGGCAAGGGAAGCTAAATTTGATCCTGTAGTTGGAAGGGAAAAAGAAATTGAAAGAGTTATCCAGATACTCAGCAGGAGAACAAAAAATAACCCTTGCTTAATTGGGGAACCAGGTGTTGGTAAGACTGCAATAGCAGAAGGATTAGCTCAAAAAATCGTAGATGGCAACATTCCTGAGACCCTAAAGGACAAAAGGGTTGTAACACTGGATTTATCTTCTATGGTTGCAGGTGCAAAGTACAGGGGTGAGTTTGAAGAGAGGCTGAAAAAAGCCATTGAAGAAATAAAAAAGTCAGGAAATGTAATTCTCTTTATTGATGAAATGCACACCATCATAGGGGCAGGAGCAGCTGAAGGGGCAATTGATGCATCTAATATTTTAAAGCCTTCTTTGGCAAGAGGTGAAATACAAGTTATAGGTGCAACCACCTTTGATGAGTATAGAAAGCATGTAGAGCAGGATGCAGCTTTAGAAAGGAGATTTCAACCTATTGTTGTAGAAGAACCTACAAAGGAAGAAGCCATTGTTATACTGAAAGGTTTAAGGGATCAGTATGAAGCCCATCACAGGGTAAAAATCACAGATGAAGCCCTTGTAGCAGCCGTTAATTTGTCTGACAGGTATATAACAGACAGGTTTTTGCCGGACAAAGCAATCGACCTTATTGATGAAGCAGGCTCAAGGGTTAGGCTAAGGTCATTTACAGCACCTCCGGATTTAAAAGAATTGGAGGAAAAGGCTGAAAGACTTAAAAAAGAAAAAGAAGACGCTATAGTTTCCCAGGAATTTGAGAAAGCTGCAAAAATACGTGATGAAGAGCAAAAAATAAAGGATGAGCTGGAAAGGGTAAAAAACAGCTGGAAGCAAAAAAACCAGACTACAACAGATATTGTGGATGCAGATGAAATTGCAGGAGTGGTAGCGGATTGGACCGGTATTCCGGTTAAAAGGCTTGCAGAAGAAGAAACTGAAAGACTTATGAATATGGAGGAAGAGCTTCATAAGAGAGTGGTAGGTCAGGATGAAGCGGTAAAAGCTCTTTCAAAGGCCATCAGAAGAGGACGTGTAGGGCTTAAAGACCCTAAAAGACCGGTTGGTTCTTTCATATTCTTAGGACCTACAGGGGTAGGAAAAACCGAGCTTAGCAAGGCTCTGGCGGAAGTTCTTTTTGCAGATGAAAAAGCAATGATAAGAATAGATATGTCTGAATATATGGAAAAACACAGTGTTTCAAGACTTATTGGTTCACCACCGGGATATGTGGGCTATGAAGAAGGTGGACAACTTACTGAAAAGGTTAGAAGAACTCCATATTCAGTTGTACTCTTTGATGAAATCGAAAAAGCCCATCCTGACGTATTTAATATATTGCTGCAAATACTTGAAGATGGAAGGCTCACCGACTCCCAGGGAAGAGTTGTAGACTTTAGAAACACAGTTATAATAATGACTTCAAATGTGGGAGCAAGACTTATTACCGAACCTAAACGCCTTGGTTTTGGTGTAGGTGAGGACAAGGCAAGGGACTATAAAGACATGAAAGACAACGTTATGGGAGAACTTAAAAAGACTTTCAGACCTGAGTTTTTAAACAGGGTTGATGAAATTATAGTGTTCCATCCATTAGAGGAAGAACATTTAATAAAGATAGTTGATATTATGGTTGGGTTTCTTTCAAAAAGGCTTAAAGATAATGGTATAGAAATAGAAATAACAGAAGAGGCAAAAGCGCTTTTGGCAAAAGAAGGATTTGATCAGGTATTTGGTGCAAGGCCTTTAAGAAGGGCTATACAGAGCATGGTTGAAGACAAACTTGCTGAAGAAATGTTGGAAGGCAGGGTAAAAGCAGGTGATAGGGTAGTGGTAGAAAGAGATGGAGATGAGCTGGTTGTAAAAAAGAGTTTAAGTTTAAATAAGTAAAAAATACAAAAAGAGGGGCACTTTTAGTAAAGTAAAGCCCCTCTTTAAATGTCCTTACCAAATGTCCTTACCGGATCTTAAGACTTATTCAACCCAGTTATTTGGCTGGAAATAGTCGGTATAAACGCCAAATACACCATTATCCCTGAGTTTTACATATACATTGTAATCGTTTATTGTATGGACATATGATTTAATTCCTATTTCCGAAAGTCTTTTTGGTAAATCCGTAAAACCTTTTGATTCATACATTGTAACTGCAAGCAAATCAGTATCTTTGCAAAACTTTAGTATTTCTTCATCCGTTGCTTCCAATTTATAAAGAGTCAATATTATATTGGAATAGCCAAGATTTTTTACTTTATCATATTCATCAAAAGAATGTATTTGCGGTATAATCTGATTTTTTATATCAGGATAATTATCTTTTAAAAGCTGCAAAAGTTTTATATTTTCACTCTTTACATCGGTGATTATGTAGGCGTCTTTATGTTTTTTTAGCCAGTCAGAGAGATCATTTAGATCCATTATCTTTAATCCCAATATAGGCTTTAGACTTTTAAACTTTTCATAAGTGTGTGCTTCAGTTGAATATTTTATGTTAAAAAACCAGTTTGCATTTCCCCAATCATGGAGTATTACAGGAATACCGTCTGAAGTCCATTCAAAATCCAATTCAAAAAACCTGAAACCCTTTTCATATGAATTATCAAGAGCCTGCATTGAATTGGTAATCCTTATACCGTAAATTTCCCCTCCCGCATGGGCAATGAGCCTGTCTAAAGGTATTTTTTCATTTCCGATTTCTTTTTTATTTGAGTACACACCAATTGAAAGTGCTACAACACCTAAAAACAAAGCCAATATAATAAATTTATTTAAACTTTTAAAAAACATTCCAATACCCTTTCTTAACTAAATCTCTTCTAAAGATTTATTTAAATATTGCATTATTCAACTATTTATTTAAATATTAATTAAATTATAGAGAAATATCAACCAAAAGGCAATAGACCTTTCTTAAGAGACATGATTTTAATTTTACAAAAAAGCCGGATTGAATAAAATCTTGACAATAAATGCACATTTTTTCTTGTTAACTACAAAAAAATATGGTAAAATCAAATTATGAAAAAAATTTAGGAGAGTTGTCATGAATAATCATAATAATTCTAACAATTATAATAATGGAAATTATAACAGTGGAAATTACAACGGTGGAAATTACAACAGTGGAAATTACAACAGTGATAATTACAATAGTGGAAATTATCAGTACAATAATGAAGAAGTCCAGTTGATGAATGAGTTAAGTAGTAATCAAGCAGCCAATCCTTATGCCACGGCAAATCCTTATGCAGACGAAAATTCCAACTTTTTCTTAGCAATTGTTGGCGGGTCGGTAGTGGCATTTATATGTTCTTTATTGTGGGCTGCTATAACATATCTGACAGATTACCAATTTGGTATAATGGCAATAGGAGTAGGTTTCTTAGTCGGGTCAAGTATTAAGGTTTTAGGAAAGGGCAAAAGCAGCAAATTTGGAATTTTAGGTGCACTTCTATCTACGTTCAGCTGTTTTTTAGGAAATTTAATTTATGTATACGCCTATTTTGCCAAGATTTTTGCAATGAGTTTTTTCGATGCTATTGGAGATTTGCCCTTTTCGGAAGCAATAAGTATTGTATTTAAAGCATCTGGTTTAATAGACATATTATTTTATATTTTAGCTATTTATATAGGTTATAAGTCTTCTATCAAAAATTAATTTTAAAATCAATTGTGTATTTATAGTGTACAAATTATATACGCAGGAAAGTTGGCTAAACATCTAAGAGGGTATTAAATGAAGCGGTTAGGGATTGTTTTCTTTATCATATTTGTGTTTTCTCTTTACGGAGGGGCAAATTATTATGTAGGGAAAAAGATATACCAAGGGCTTAGTTATTTTTCCAGAAATATAAATGTAAAAATCTACACAATAGTGTTTGCATTAATAGCCCTATCTGTCTTTATTGCCACTTTACCAATGCCTTTAGAAACCAAAAGAATAATAAGCTGGGTAAGCTACCATTGGATGGGTGTATTTGTTTACCTCTTATTATTTTTTCTTTTGTCTGATTTAGTTTTATTTTTAGGAAAGTTATTAAAAATAATTACGGCTCCCACACCGGAGAATATTGCCTTTTACAGAAGTATAGCAGTAATTTTATTGACAGCCGGGGTGGTGGGTTATGGTATATATAATGCAGGTCAGATTAAGCACACTTCCTATAATATCCAAATAGAAAAAACTTCATTTGAAGGAGAATTTAAAATAGTCCTGATAAGCGACTTGCATTTAGGAAGTATAAAATCTGAAAAGCTCCTTCATGATATAGTCCATGGTATCAATAGTTTAAAACCTGATATTGTATGTATAGCAGGGGATATTTTTAATGATAATTATAATCTTATACGCAATCCGGAAAGAGCAGAGGAGTTTTTAAGAAGTATAGAAGCTACATATGGTGTTTATGCAGTTTTAGGCAATCATGATGCAGGTAAAACCCTTGACAAAATGATGGAATTTCTTGAAAAGAGCAATGTAAAGCTTCTTAATGATGAATATGTGGTTATTGATGACCGGATGGTTTTGGTGGGAAGGCTGGATCCGTCACCAATTGGAGGCTATGGTGGCTTAAAGAGAAAAAGCAATATTTCTGATATACTAGCTTCAGTGGATACAAATATGCCCGTTATAGTTATAGATCACACTCCTTCAAACATACAGCAGTATGGCAGGGAGATTGATTTGGTGCTGTCCGGGCACACTCACAAAGGTCAGTTGTTTCCCTTTAACTTTATAACAAATGCCATATTTACCGTGGACTACGGCCATTACCAGGAGGATGCCAGCAGCCCGCATTTTATAGTAACTTCAGGTGTGTCCACCTGGGGACCGCCAATGCGTGTGGGTACCAATAATGAAATTGTAAGCATATTATTGCACTAAATTCCGGGGGGTTAAACCTTTTGCTGAATAATTTTAAAGTAAACAGTCAGGAGGACAAGATAGTAATTGAATATCCTTCAATTGGCGGGGTAAGAATTATTTTACTGGTAATATTACTGGCGATAGCATATACTTCTTTTAGGCAGATTAAAGATGATTTAATAAGCATAAATTCCTTATTCCTATTAATTTTTCTTTGTGGGTTTTTGTTTTTTCTCTTACATAAAGAAAATAAAAAATGTATTTTTGATAAATCAAACCAGACAATCAGCATACAAAAAACCAATTTGTTAAAGTCCTTTTATGAAACATATTCCTTTTATGAAATGACAAAGCTTAAAATTGAGAAAACTTTATGTGATGATGAAGACAGTGATGATGAAATAGAGTATATATTATCTATTGAGCTGAATCAAAAAAGTATATCTATTGCAATGTCCGGATCTGGAGCGGAAATTAATAAACTGGCTGATGATATAATAATGCTAGTGGAAAAATCGGATTTAGCAGTGGAAAAACAAGATGTTCTATTAAAGGATTGCTTAAAAAACCATTGTAAAGAAGAATTAACGGACGGTTATTGTGAAGAAACCCGGTCATTTGAAAACTATTTTCGAAAGCACAATAAAATTTCAAGAATGTCATTTAACAGAAAAATAAGGTTAATAAGGGAAGGGGACACTGTTGTTTTAAAAATGAACAGAGGTATAACAGATAAAATTGTATTTATTATAATAATAGTTTTTACCATACTCCTTGCAAAACACATTTTTGTATTGGAAACCATTCATATGGAGAGAAACATAGATGGCAGTATTGACGGAGAAGTAATAAGTAATTTTTTGGGGAAGGAAGAATATGAAACAGAGAGAATTTTTTTAAAAGGCATAAAAGATGTAAAATTTGTTTCAGATTCAGATAGTTCATATTTTGTGATTGTATGCGATAATTATGAATATATTACAAGCAAGTTCGGTGAAGAAAGTTTAAATTCAGCAAAATCGTTTTTGGCGGATGACTCATTAGACAGTTTTACTATTAAAGAAAATTTTGAAGCATATAATATTGCGTGGATTTTTCTGTTATTAGTAATAGCCTTTCAGCTTGTTTCCTATAAATATATATCAAAAATTATAATTGATGCCGAAAATAAAGAGGTAATATTGGAAATGAGCAATAAAGCTGTAAAAGGGAAATATCCATTACATATATTGAGAAATATTGATTATATACCCAAAGGGAATAAGTACAGGTTGTTTTTATATTTGCTGAACAAAAGGGAAGGTTTAGGCACCATGAGAAAGGAAGATGTAACGGAGTTAAGAGAATTTTTAATGTTAAAGCTTTAAGTGTTATACTGAATTTTCCACGTCTAAATGTTTTTTGATGTAAAAACAAAAAGGATTGTAAGAAGAAATGTACTTACAATCCATGTTTTTAAGCCTTTTCTAAGTCGCTGATGCTGATTTCCCTTGTGTGGAGAGTGTGGCACCAGTCTTTATTGTTTTTAGTCAAAAAGCCCTGTATGGTAATTGGAATCCAAGTAAGGCAGTAAAATGGGTAAATCAAAAATCCTAACAGCACTTTCGGGTTAAATTTCTTTTCAGCTAAAATTACAATAGGTCCGTATAAAAACTGTAGTATGACAAATATCGACCAGACTTCTGCTGGAAACAGATACTTTAAAGTATAAAAAGGAGATTCGGGAAAAACTATTTGTATCCACATCATTATTGTAATAAGGCCTATAAATATTAACCTTATAGGCTGGAACATATATATGGCACAGTCAAAGGATATAAGATCGCCGTTTCTAAAAGCTTTTTTAAAAAGGGGTCCTAAAAACCTGCTTGTGCAGTCAGCATGACCCTGCATCCATCTTTTTCTCTGATTCCAGGATTGTTTTAATGTAAGTGGTTTTTCATCATATACCACTGCATTATGAGCCCATGCAACTTTCATATCCTTTAGCACAAGCTTCATTGTAAATTCCAAATCTTCTGTAAGGCATGTAGCTCCCCAGCCTATTTTCTTCAGGACATCAATATCTATACAAAATCCTGTACCGCAAAGACCGCAGCTTAATCCTAAATAATATCTGGGAAGCTGGAATATTCTGTTGGACAGCCAGAAAGCAATGGAGTATGAGCAAGTTATCCATGAATCATAAGGGTTTTTGCTGTCTATATACCCTTGTATAACTTTATGTCCCCTGCAAAGCTGTTTGTTCATTTCCAGCAAAAAATTAGATGAAACAAGGTTGTCTGCATCAAAGACACAGATGGCATCATATTTTTTGTCCATTTCAAATATTCTTTCAAACATCCACTCTAATGCATGCCCTTTTCCCCTAAGGGTACTATTAAATCTCCTGTACACAATGGCACCGTGTTTTTCCGCTATTTCCGCTGTTTTATCGGTACAGTTGTCAGCAATGACAAAAACATCAAATAAATTTTTAGGATAATTCTGCTTAAAAAGGCTGTCTATTATGTGCGTTATTACTTTTTCTTCATTATGGGCAGCTACAATCAATGCAAATTTTTTATTCGGAAAAAAATCTTTATTCTTGTATGTTTTACGGTACAGCCAGCCAAAAATGGATATTCCAAAAAAATAACATCCTGCGGTAAATATTATCACCTGTATTAGCTGTGTGGTATGGAAAATCAGGCTATTTATTTGTGATAACATTTTACTCCTCCAATAAGTCTTTGTAAGCTCTTAAATTTCTTTATTATTTTGTACTTAATAAAAGAAAATATTTATGATATTTAATTTTTTAAAATTGTTATGTTATGCTATAATCTTATTGTTTAAACTTTATATAATTATTCAAACTATAAAATTATAAAATAATTTGCCAAACTGATTTTCCATAAATGAAAAGACAAATTTTAACAGACAAAATTTATAAAATTTGAAGACTTATATTTTATAGGTTTAAATGTATAAAATTTTGAAAGTAAAGAAAATTTCAACATACAAAAACGTATATAAACGTATAAAAAGAAAGGATGGCTGGAAAAAAGATATGCCGAAGAAAAAAACATTTTTTATTTGTCAAAATTGTGGCTACGAATCAAGAGGATGGCTGGGTAAATGTCCAGGTTGCAGTCAATGGAATACATTTACAGAAGAAATACAGCAGCCGGCGGGTAAAAAAAGTCGGGACGCTGTTTTATCTGATGTAAAGCTTGTAAATATAAATGATGTCCAAATAGAAAAGGAAGACAGGTATAAAACAGGCATAAAAGAGATGGACAGGGTGCTTGGCGGCGGGATAGTAAAAGGTTCTCTTATACTTGTAGGAGGGGACCCGGGCATAGGGAAATCAACACTTATTTTACAAATATGCGATAAAATAAAAGAAAACCCAAAAATTATATATATTTCCGGTGAGGAATCTATAAAGCAAATTAAGATAAGAGCCGATAGATTAGGTGTAAGCAATTCAAATCTGTTGATGGTATCAGAAACCAATTTTAATATAGTTCAATCTTTGTGCGAGAGAGAAAAGCCAAATTTACTGATTGTTGATTCAATACAGACTATGTTTAATGAAGAATTATCAGCAGCGCCAGGGAGTATAAGCCAGGTCAGGGATATTACTGCAGGTCTTATGAGAATTGCCAAAAGCATGAATATAGCAATAATTATTGTCGGTCATGTGACTAAAGAAGGTTCTATTGCAGGTCCAAGGGTACTAGAGCATATGGTGGACACGGTGTTGTACTTTGAAGGGGAGAGGCATTTAAGCTACAGGATTTTGAGGGCTGTAAAAAACAGATTTGGTTCTACAAATGAAATTGGGATATTTGAGATGAAAGATGTGGGACTTGTAGAGGTAGATAACCCGTCAAAGATTATGATCTCCGGGAGACCAGAAAATGTGCCTGGATCAGTTGTAGTATCCAGTTTAGAGGGAACACGTCCTATGCTCATTGAAATACAGGCTCTTGTGTGTCCAACAAGTTTTGGGATGCCGAGGAGAATGGCCACAGGTGTTGACTACAACAGAATTACTTTATTAATGGCAGTTCTAGAAAAAAGAGTAGGCATGCAACTTCACAATTTTGATGCATATGTTAATGTTGCAGGAGGACTTAAAATTGACGAGCCGGCGTGTGATTTGGGAATTGTTACAGCCATAGCTTCTAGTTTTAGAAATGTTCCTGTGGATATAAACACAGTTTTAATAGGGGAAGTGGGGTTGACAGGTGAAGTCAGGGCTGTTAACCAAGTGGATAAAAGAGTAATGGAGGCTATGAGAATAGGTTTTAAAAGATGTATAGTTCCTTTAGGAAATGTAGAAGTTATTAAGAATATGAAAGAAGTTAATAATATAGATATTGTAGGAGTGGGGAATGTACAGGAAGCATTGGGAATAGCTTTACAATAAAATATTATTTGGAATAGCTATGCAGTAAAGCATTGATGAAAGATTTTCCGGAGGGATATGTTATATGGTAGATAATGTAAAGGATGAAAAATTTCTCGAATTGTTAAAAATGATTGCTCCAGGGACAGCATTAAGGGAGGGGTTGGAAAATATTCTAAAAGCCAGGACCGGTGCCTTGATAGTTATAGGGGATTCACCGGAAATAATGAGTCTTATAGATGGTGGTTTTTTCATTAATAAAGAATATTCACCGGCCCATTTGTATGAACTTGCAAAAATGGATGGTGCCATAGTACTGAGCAGGGATTTAAAAAAACTTCTATATGCAAATACACTTCTCATTCCTGATCCTAAAATATCCACCGATGAAACGGGAACCAGGCATAAAGCAGCACACAGGGTGGCAAAACAGACAGGTGAGACTGTTATAAGCATATCCCAGAGAAGGAATGTTATCACAATTTACAAAGGGTCTATAAAATATATTTTAAAAGATGTATCAGTTATTTTAAACAAAGCAAATCAGGCCATGCAGACACTGGAAAAATATAAAACGGTTTTAGAAACAGCTGTTAATAATTTAAGTGCCCTTGAATTTGAAAATATTGTGACACTAAATGATGTTGCTTTTGTAATTCAGAGGACAGAAATGGTGCTTAGAGTTGCTTCTGAAATTGAAAGATATATCTGTGAATTAGGAAATGAAGGAAGACTTATAAGTATGCAGCTGGAGGAGTTATTGGACAATATTGAAAATGATGAAATATTAATAATTGAAGACTATATGGAAGGGGAAAATATGTCTTCAAAAGAAATTCAAAAAAATTTAAGGTCACTTTCTTTTGATGAACTTATGGAAATTGAAAAAATATGCAAACTTCTAGGCTATAACGGCGATTATGAAGCCCTTGAGACAACTATATCTCCTAGAGGGTACAGACTGCTTAGTAAAATTCCTAAAGTACCTGTGACGGTTACAAGAAATCTTGTTGATAGATTTTTAAATTTTCAAGGAATATTAAATGCCTCCATTGAAGAACTAGACGATGTTGAAGGAATTGGAGAAATAAGGGCAAGACTAATTAAAGAGGGTCTAAGAAGAATCCAGGGTCAGCTGTTTTTAAACGTTAAAAAAATATAACCCCAAAAATAAGACCTAAAACTGCATTTATCTTAAATTATATTTTCCCAGCATCTTTACCCTGTCAAGCTCTTTTATTATGATATCGTACAAGTTTAAATCAAGAGTGTTACATATTGAAGCTAAGTAAAACAGGTTTCTTCCAATATCCTTTTTAATATAGTCCCTGCAGTTTTCACAGAGTTCCCCTTCTAAATGAGTATTCATTAAATCCCGCAATTTTTCAAAGTCGGCATCTATGTAGCTGACTTGTTTTTCAGCATTGACTTTCAAACAGCCGCACTGAGTAATGGATTTAACAATGCTGCGGTTAACTCTTGCATTTGAATCTTGAAATTTAGTAATAAGATCCAGAATACTCTTATTTCGTATTAAAAGTTCTCCAACGGTGAATTGAAATTTATCTACCATTATGTCCTTCAATATGCTCACTCCTTAGGGTGTATTGTTTAACAACAGAACTTTAAAAAGGTATAAAACATTTAAGAAACTTAACCGATATCCTTATTATAATTGTTAAAACAGCCTTTTGTCAATGAAAATTAAACTGGATAAAACTAACATTTATAATTTGTCTATAATTCTTTTATATTTTAAATATCCTATTTATATATCCCAACCTTCAATTTTAGACCGGCGGATTGCTCCAAAAATATTTTCCTTTATGTATTTGTTATCCTTGGATATTTCTCCTAAAAGATTTTTTATATATTGCCGCTTTGTCAGTCCGTCTATCTGACATGGGTTTTTAATAGAAATAATATTATTGGCATTTATAAATTCCTTTATATCTTCTTCCTTGGTGTAAATTAAAGGTCTAATTACATTTAAATCCATCCTGCTTAAGTATGTAACGGGTGAAAAGGTGGAAATCTTTCCTTCAAACAGAATATTGAGCAACAAAGTTTCCATCAAATCGTCCCTGTGATGCCCAAGAGCAACTTTATTGCATCCTAATTTCCTAGCTAAATTATTTAAAGCCCCCCTTCTCATATTTGCACAAAGGGAACAAGGATTTTTTTCTTTTCTCACTTCAAAAACTATTTTTCCAATTAGAGTTTCTTCTACTGTATAATTAATTTCAAGGTTATTACATAATTCTTGTATATAATCCAAATTGTACTTACCTATTCCTAGTGTAAGGGTAACTGCTTCTACAGAAAATTTTTTATTTAAAAATTCCTGAAGACGCCTTAAAGCTATAAGCAAAGTAATGCTGTCTTTTCCTGATACGCCTACGGCTATTTTATCACCGTTTTCTATCATATTAAAATCTTCAATTGCTTTTCTTACATAGGAAAGTATTTTTCTTTCATTTAAAAAACTTGCCATTACAATCCCTTCCTAATCAAAATTTTTCTATAAAGATATTTAGTATTACTACCGAAAGATAAAGTAATAAAGAATATTATACTGTATATTTAAAAGTAATAAAAGGGCAGTTAAAGGGTATAAAAGCAAAATTAAAATTGGAAAAGAGGGATTAAAAAATGATGTGGAAAGAAAAGTACAAAATAGGTGTAGAGCATATTGATAAGCAGCATGAAGAACTTTTCAGACGGGTTTCAGAGTTTACCAAGGTTATCAGAAGTGAAGAAGACTGGGATGCCAGAGTTGATAAAGTAAAAGAGACAATGATTTTTATGAAGGATTATGTAATTGACCATTTCAATGAAGAAGAGATTTATCAGGAACAAATTAATTATCCGGACATTGAAACTCACAGAGAGGCACATGCTAAATTCAGGGAAGGCATAAATAATTACGTTAAAATATTTGAAGAAGAGGGCTTTACTGAGGAAAAGATACAGGAATTTGGGGGAAAGCTTATGGCCTGGCTTATTATGCATGTTGGAAACATGGATCAGAAAATTGGAGAATATGTAAGAAGCAAAGGAGGAAAAGTATAATGAAAGCAGAATATGTAAATTCCTTTTATAAGGCAACGAAAGAGGTTTTTCAATTATTAGTTGATATAGAGCCTAAGAGGGGCGAATTAAAATTGGTGGAAGAACTTAAAAACAGCAAGGATGCAAATGTTAAGCTTGGGGTAAAGGGTGATTTAAAAGGAGCAATACTGTTTAGCTTCCCTAAAGATATGACTTTAGAATTGGTGAAAATCATGTCCGGAATGGAAATGGATAAAATAGATAAGTTTACAACTTCTGCTTTGGGTGAAGTAGCAAATATTATCGGAGGAAATGCATTTATTTTTTTATCTGAACACAATTTAAGCTGTGATATTACTCCTCCGGAAATTTTTATAGGTGAGTACAACCCTTCACCCTGGGAGAAGGAAAAGGCGTTGCTTTTACCGCTGACCACCCCAATTGGGGAATTTGATATTACCATTAATTTAAAAGAAAATAATTAAATATGGTTCTATTGTCTAAAAATTTTGTTTGAATAAGATAAGTTTAGGGGAAAACTAAATTAAAATACAATTTTGAACAGGAGAGATAAGATGAATTTTTCCAAATCCTTATCCCCCATAAAAATCGGGGCAGTAGAGTTAAAAAACCGTTATATAGTACCAGCTATGGGTTCCCACCTGGGAGAACCTGATGGACAAGTTTCCCAGCGTACAATTGATTACTATGTTGCCAGAGCCAAAGGAGGCTACGGGTTAATAGTTACGGAATTTACATGTGTAGACCCTGTAGGAATGGCTCTACCAGGTCAATTGGGAATTTGGGACGACTCTTTTATTGAAGGGCACAAAAGATTAACCCAGGAAGTTCATAAAAACGGCGGGGTGATTTTTTCCCAATTACACCATGCAGGGCGCCTCTCCTACTCCATGGTTACCGGTACACAGCCTGTTGCCCCATCTTCTATAGCAAGTCCTGTAAATAAGGAAATTCCCAGAGAACTAAGCACAGAAGAAGTTTATCAACTAATTGAAAAATATGTAAATGCAGCGGTTAGAGCAAAAGAAGCAGGGTACGATGGCGTGGAGCTTCATGGTGCACATCAATACATGATTGCACAATTTATGTCACCATATTCAAACAAACGCTTAGATGAATTTGGCGGGCATTTTCACAACCGCATGAGATTTCCTACGGAAATTGTAAAGGGAATCAAAGAAAAGTGCGGTAAGGACTTTCCGGTAAGTGTGAGAATCAGTGCAGAAGAGTCGGAGCATGACAGCTGGGGTGTAAGACAGGCCAGAAAAGCTGCTAAAATGCTGGAAGAAGCCGGAGCGGATGTAATTAGTGTCTCCATTGGCGGGGCATACGGGACAACTTATAAAACACTGGCTCCCCAGGCGTTGCCTCCAGGATTTAATGCTTCAAACTCAGCATTTATAAAAGAGGTTCTTAATATTCCCGTTATTATAACAGGAAGAATTGTAGATCCATATGTTGCAGAGGATATTATAAGTTCAGGTTCGGCAGACCTTGTGTCTTTAGGAAGACCTTCTTTGGCAGACCCTGAATTTCCAAACAAGGTAAAGGAAAACCGTATTGACGAGATAATTCCTTGTGTAGCCTGTCTTCAGAGATGTTCAGAAGCAGGCGGCAGGGATGAGTGGGATACCGGAGTATCCTGCACATACAATCCATTCACAGGAAAAGAGGGAATTATGAAATTCAACCCTCCGGAAGTGAAAAAGAAAATTGCCATTATAGGAGCAGGTCCTGCAGGACTTGAAACTGCCTGGGTGGCTGCAAAGCGGGGTCATTCTGTCACTGTTTTTGACAAAGCAAATGTACCCGGAGGGCAAATTGCACTTGGGGCAAGACCGCCGTATAAGCAGGAACTTTTAAAGGCTGTCCAGACTTATATGAGATTAGGGAAAAAATACGGTGTTACCTATAATTTTGGTGTAGAGGCAAATTTAGAAACCGTTAAAGATTTTGATGAAGTTGTGCTGGCTACAGGCGGAGAGCCAATTTGCCCGCCCTTTGACGGCATAGAAGAAGCAGGTGCCGTACAAGCAATTGATGTCCTTGCAGGAAAGGTAGTACCAGGGGACAGGGTAATTATCATCGGCGGCGGACAGGTAGGTGCAGAGACCGGAGAAATGCTTGCAAACCAAAACCGCCGGGTGACCATTGTGGAAATGAAAGATGCAATAGCTGAGGAAGAACACCAGGATGTACGTTTTCTGCTCATTGAGAGACTAAAAAAATACGGTGTAAATATGCTGACAAAAACAAAAGTAAAAGCCCTTTCCAAAGACAGTGTAGTTGTGGAAAGAGAAGGAGCTGAGGAAAGGTTAAGTGGATTTGACACTATAGTTTTGGCGGTAGGTGTAAAATCCTACAATCCTTTGGAAGAAATAATGAAGGAAGCTGGGAAGAAGACGCATGTTATAGGGGATGCCAACAAACCCGGCGACATTACCGATGCCATTTATGCGGGCGCCAAACTTGGACTTAGTATATAAGTTTTAATTAATATGGCATGTTTTTATATTTTTATATATTGAGATAAAAAAATAATGGTGTTGTAAAAACACCATTATTTTTTAGTTCATTTGTTTTTTTCATCTACGCGCTTATTCAAAAGATTAACCATTATAAACATAAGCACAAGCACAGTGCTGGTGAAGAATGGGAGAAGTAAATAACTTGTTTTTAATGCCAGAGCACCAAAAAGCGGGGGAATAAATGTAGTTCCAATATAAGCGCTTGCCATTTGCAGTCCCATAACTGATTGGGAGTATTTTGCTCCAAAATTTGCAGGGGTTTCATGCAGTAAGCTTGGAAAAATAGGTGCACAGCCTATTCCTGCCAATATGAACCCTACCAGGGAGCTGATTTTCCCAAATGGCAGCATAATCATAACCATTCCCGCCGCAATTAAGGCTTCTCCCAGGAGAACCATTTGCCTGTTGTTTAGTTTAAGCGTGACAAATCCTGATAGAAACCTTCCAAAGGTAATACCAAAATAAAAAAGAGATGCCCATCTTGCCGCTGTATCTGTCTGAACCCCGTGGGCAATAACTGCAAAACTGCTTCCCCAAAGTCCCATTGTTGCCTCTATGGAGCAGTAGCAGAAAAATGCTGTTAATGCCTGTTTTACTCCCGGCAGCTTTAAAAGTTCCTTTTTGCTTATAATTTTATGGTCTTGTATTCCTTTTTCCTGGTTACCTTTTTCTGGCGGGGTAGTACTATTTATTTCTGCTTTTTTCCAAAATGGCAGGGAGGCAATTAACACTACAGACAGGAAAAGCTGAATAATTGCAACGGTGCGGTAGCCAAGCCGGAATGCATAACCTTGTGTCAGAAAATAAGACATTATAACAGGTCCGGTCATGGCACCGACACCCCAGAAGCAGTGAAGCCAGCTCATATGTTTTGCTTTGTAGTAAAGGGCCACGAAATTATTAAGGGCAGCATCTATTGCCCCTGCCCCAAGTCCTAAGGGAATTGCAAAAAGGCACAGCATATAAAACTTTTTGCTAAATGAAAATCCAAAGAGAGCCAGTGATGTGGTTAATGTACTTATAAAAGCAACCAAACCGGTTCCTGATTTTCTAATAAGCCTGTCACTAAAAAGACTGGATACTATAGTTCCTCCCGAAATAATCATGGAAACAATGCCTGCATAGGAAATGGGGACTTTCATGTCCGGGTACATTGACGGCCACGCTGCTCCTAAGAGTGAATCAGGCAGCCCTAAACTTATAAAAGCTAAGTAAATTATTATTAATAAAACTGTTAAAACCATTATCTTCTCCTTAAAAATATCAATAATTTTTTATTAATATTATAATATTGTTAATGCAATAAAGAAATATTGACATATAAAAATAATCAATTTATAATGTTGTATGTCAAACTGATTGATATACAACATTATTTTTTTATAGAGATTTATCACTAGTTTTTACATCCGGAGGTGAAATATGAAACAGAAATCCATAGGAATGGAAATACGTTCTTTGACTAATCTTATAAAGAGGCATATAGAAAATTCACAACATTTTCAAGATATAGACGGGATAAGCGGAGTAAATGGATGGATTATAGCATATTTGTATCAGAATGAAAATAGGGATGTATTCCAGAGAGATTTAGAAGAAAGGTTTTCCATAACGAGGTCAACTATATCAAGGGTGCTAAAAATAATGGAACAAAAGGGGCTTATTGAAAGACAAGGTGTTGATTCAGATGCAAGACTGAAAAAATTAGTTTTAACCAAAAAGGCTAAAGATATTTACCAGGCTATAATAACTGATCTTAGAAATGTTGAGACAAAGCTTATGAAGGGCTTTTCACAGGAGGAAAAAGATACGCTGTTTTCTTATATAGAGAGAATGAAAAACAATATGGAAATTGACGGGAGGTAATAGGGGATGATAAAAACTTTGGCAAAAAGCATCAGAGAATACAAAATACCCTCAATACTTACACCTGTTTTGGTAATGCTTGAAGTTTTATTTGAAGTTATAATTCCATTTATCATGGCAAAATTAGTTGACGAGGGAATTAGTGCCGGAAATATGAGTGTAATTTTAAAGCTTGGAACCTTTTTGCTTTTATCAGCTTTTTTAGCTTTAGTGTCCGGGGCTCTTGCAGGAAAAACTGCAGCCCATGCATCTGCCGGTTTTGCAAAGAATTTAAGGCAGGATATGTTTTATAATGTTCAAAAGTTTTCTTTTTCAAATATTGATAAATTTTCTACATCCAGCATCATTACAAGATTGACAACGGATGTTATGAATGTGCAGAACTCATATCAAATGCTTATAAGAGGGGCTGTAAGAAGTCCTATTATGCTGGCATTTACTTTGTTTGCAGCTTTTAGGATAAATAAAGAACTTTCCATGATATTTTTAGGAGCTATACCTGTATTAGGCATAGGACTTTTCCTTATAATAAAAAATGCCCATCCTATATTCAGGAAGGTATTTAAAACATATGACAAGCTTAATAATGTAGTTCAGGAGAATTTAAGGGGCATAAGGGTTGTAAAGGCATTTGTAAGGGAAGATTACGAGATAAAGAAATTTTCAGATATATCAAATGAGATATACGAAAGATTCACAAAGGCAGAAAAAATACTGGTATTTAACATGCCTCTTATCCAGTTTTGCATGTTTGGTTCAATGCTTCTTTTATCCTGGTTTGGGGCTAAAGCCATAGTGGCATCAGGAAATAACCCTGCACTAGGACTTACAACAGGACAGCTTATGAGCCTTATGACTTATGTTATGCAAATTCTCATAAGCCTTATGATGCTTTCAATGATATTTGTAATGATAACTATTTCCAGGGCATCTGCAGAGAGAATAGTTGAGTTAATAAATGAGGAAACTGACCTTAAAAACTGCGAAAACCCTGTATTTGAGGTGGCAGACGGGAGTATTGAGTTTAAAAATGTAAGTTTTTGCTATTCTGATAAAGCCGATAAGATGATATTAGAAAATATAAACCTTAAAATTGAAAGCGGCGAGACGGTGGGAATAATAGGTGGTACCGGTTCGGCGAAGACAACTCTTATCCAACTGATTCCAAGACTGTACGATGTTTCAAAGGGTGTTGTAAAGGTTGGAGGCCGGGATGTAAGGGAATATGACCTTAAGACTTTGAGGGATCAAGTGGCTGTTGTGCTTCAAAAAAATGTGCTTTTTTCAGGTACCATTAAGGAAAACCTTAAATGGGGGGATGAAAATGCAAGGGATGAGGAGATTAAAAAAGCGGCACAAATAGCCCAGGCAGATGGTTTTATCAATGAGTTTCCTGATAAATATGATACATATATAGAGCAGGGGGGCACTAATGTTTCAGGAGGACAAAAGCAGAGGCTTACCATAGCAAGGGCTCTTCTAAAAAAGCCAAAAATAATTATTTTGGACGATTCAACAAGTGCTGTTGATACAAAGACAGAAGCACTTATAAAGAGGGGCTTTACAGAAGAACTGTCTGGCACGACAAAAATTATCATTGCCCAAAGAGTCAGCTCAGTTCAGGATGCTGACAAAATTGTTGTAATGGATAATGGAAAAATTACTGAAATAGGTACACATGATGAGCTAATGGAGAAAAGCCGGATTTACAGGGAAGTTTATGAGTCACAGGTGAAAGGGGGCGTAATGGCAAATGTCTAGACCTATGAGAAGAAGGGGTCATGGTATGGGAGCCCATAATATAAAAGATATAAATAAAGATGCGGTAAAAAGACTTTTATCTTATTTAGGCAGGTATAAAATAAAATTGTTTTTTGTTGTTATTTCCATAATAATAAGCTCAATTGCCGGTGCAGTATCTTCATTGTTTTTAAAAGCTCTTATTGATGATTATATAACTCCTATGTTAACAGAAGCTGTTCCTGATTTTTCAGGATTTTTCAGGGTTATTTTACTTTTAGGTGGTATATATATTATAGGTGTACTTGCATCATTTTTTTACAGCAGGACTATGGTCTTTGTATCCCAGGGTGTTTTAAAGAAAATCCGGGATGAGATGTTTGCAAAAATGCAAAGGCTTCCAATTAAGTATTTTGACTCACACAGTCATGGCGATCTTATGAGTCATTATACAAATGATGTTGATGCACTAAGGCAAATGCTTTCACAGAGCCTTCCTCATTTATTTTCATCTGTTGTAACTATAGTAGCGGTAGTGGCATCTATGATGTATCTAAGCCTTTGGCTCACTGGATTTGTTATTTTATTTGTATTGGTTCTCCTTAAAATTGTGAAAAAAATCGTGGGAAAAAGCGGGCGGTTTTTTGTTGAGCAGCAAAAAACCCTTGGAGACTTAAACGGATACATTGAAGAGATGATTAATGGATTAAAAGTTGTAAAAGTATTTAATCACGAAAAAGCTGTTATAGAAGAATTTGATAAAAAAAATCAGATGCTTTGTGAAAATTCCGGAAAAGCAAATATGTATGCCAATATACTCATGCCTGTTATGATGAATTTAGGGTATTTATTATATGTTCTTATTGCCATTGTAGGTGGGGTGCTTGCTGTAAACGGGGTTCCTAACATAAGTATAGCCGGAACAGGGGTTTTGTCCCTTGGTATGATTGCTTCATTTCTTCAGCTTTCCAGAAATTTTGTGCAGCCCATTGCACAGGTATCCCAGCAGCTTAATGCAGTTGTTATGGCGATTGCAGGGGCTGAGAGGATATTTAAGCTTATGGATGAGGAACCGGAGACTGACGAAGGATATGTTACCTTGGTAAATGCCAGGTATGAAAACGGAAAACTGGTGGAATCAGACCAAAGAACAGACCTTTGGGCATGGAAACATCCCAATGAAGATGGAAGTGTAACCTACATCCCTCTTAAGGGGGAAGTGAGGTTCTATAATGTGGACTTTGGTTATAATGAAGAGGAGATTGTACTTCACGACATATCCCTTTTTGCAAAACCGGGGCAGAAGGTAGCTTTTGTCGGGGCTACAGGTGCCGGGAAAACCACCATTACCAACCTAATAAACAGGTTTTACGACCTGGCAGACGGAAAAATCCGCTATGACGGCATAAATATAAATAAAATAAAAAAATCAGATCTTAGAAGGTCTTTGGGAATAGTCCTTCAGGATGTGAACCTGTTTTCAGGAACGGTTATGGAGAACATCAGGTATGGAAGACTGGATGCAACGGATGAGGAATGCATTCAGGCTGCAAAACTTGCAAATGCAGACGGATTCATAAGAATGCTTCCGGAAGGATATAATACAGTAATTACAGGGAATGGTAGTGAACTTTCCCAGGGACAAAGACAGCTTATATCCATTGCAAGGGCGGCTGTAGCAGACCCGCCGGTGATGATTTTAGATGAGGCAACATCTTCCATAGACACCAGGACTGAAGCAATCGTACAAGAGGGTATGGATGCACTTATGAAGGGAAGGACAGTTTTTGTAATAGCCCACAGGCTTTCAACGGTGCAAAACTCTGATGTCATAATGGTTCTTGAAAAAGGTAAAATTATAGAAAGGGGGACGCATGATGAACTTTTGAAGGAAAAGGGCAGGTATTACCAGCTATATACAGGTGCATTTGAATTAGATTAGAAGCCGGATAAGATTAAATTGACTTAAGAACAAAAATAATATATAATTACATCTGCATTCTGAACAGATGTATAAGATTTGCTGGTCTAATAAATAAAAATTTATCACACAAGTAAGGTGAAGTTTATGTAGAAAAATATAATTATTCTGATAAAGAAAGGATGACTGTCTTTGAATGCCATTATTTCAAAAGCTAAAGAGGTGTTTTTTTCAGTTGCTCCTATAACGGCGCTGGTACTAATACTTCATTTTACCATAACCCCAATGGACACCGATGTAATTATCAGATTTATTATTGGTTCTGTGTTTGTAATGATTGGATTAATTATCTTTTTGCTGGGAGTAGACATTGGCGTTACCCCTCTGGGAAGCCTTACAGGTTCTTCACTGGTAAAGACAAACAAAGTGTGGGTGGTGTTGGTTACCGGGTTGACACTTGGTTTCTTTGTATCGGTGGCAGAGCCAGGATTAATAGTTCTTGCAAATCAGGTTAATTTAGTTACTTCAGGAAATATACCCGGGATAAGTATAATAATTGTGGTTTCATTAGGTCTTGCAGTTATGCTGTCATTAGGTATGTTAAGGGTTTTTTACAAAATTACACTACACAAAGCTTTTATAGCTTTATACTCAATTTTATTTATACTTGCAATATTTTCTTCACAGGAATTTATAGCAATCTCATTTGATGCTGCAGCTTCCACAACAGGAATATTGGTGGTCCCCTTTATTTTGGCTCTTTCTGTAGGTATATCAAAATTAAATAAAGACAGTGAGGCGTCTGAAAGGGACAGTTTTGGACTGGTTGCAGTTACGGCAACGGGTATAGCCATGTCTGTAATGCTTTTAGGTATATTTTCAAAAACAGATGATTTTACGGCTGCACTTGATATAGAACTTTCAGGTTTCGATTCTATAATAAAGTCATTTATAAAAATAATGCCCCAATATATAAAAGAAAGTTTTATTGCTATTTTGCCCTTAGTTATAATATTATTAGTTTTACAAAAAATATTCTTTAAATTAAGAAGAAGAGAGCTGAGGAAATTACTCACAGGTTTTATATACGCTTTCATAGGGCTTTTTATTTTCTTGGTAGGGGTAAATGCAGGTTTTATGGATGTGGGAATAACCATTGGCAGTGAATTGGCATTGTTGGATAGTAAAATATATATTATAGTTGTGGCATTTATTTTAGGTTTTGTAACGGTAATGGCAGAACCAGCTGTTTATATATTAACTCACCAGATTGAAGATGTAACAAGCGGGCACGTAAAGAGAAAAGCAGTATTGCTTTCCCTGACTATCGGGGCAGGTTCCGCAGTGGCACTTTCCATTATCCGCATTTTAGTGCCGGGGATTCAGTTGTGGCATTACTTGCTTCCTGGATATGCTATGTGTATAATAATGATGTTTTTTATACCAAAACTTTTTGTAGGAATGGCTTTTGATGCCGGTGTAGTTGCCACAGGTCCTATGACGGCTACATTTATTTTAGCATTTGTGCAAGGAGCGGCAAGTGCTTTTGAAGGGGCAGATGTATTGATTGATGGTTTTGGGATGATTGCTACAGCTGCTCTGACTCCTATAGTTACATTGGAAATTTTAGGATTGATATTTGCAATAAAGTCAAGAAAAAAAGGAGTTGAAAAGAAGGATGCCTGATTTTCATGGTATGCCGGTTTTTGAATTAGTCTATGTAATTGTTAATTACGGAGTAGGAAGTAAGGTTTTACGCAAGGCAAAACAGCATGGTATTACCGATTGTACGGTTTTTCAAGGAAGGGGTACAGTTTCCAGCAAGATTGCAAAATTTTTATCCCTTTATGATGAGAGGAAAGAAATTATTTTATTTGGAACTGACGGGAAGACTGCAGAGCATGCTTTAGTTGAACTAAATAAAGAATTTCAGTTTGAAAAACCCAATCATGGAATTGTTTTTTCTACCAGTGCTTGCAGCATAATTGGTTCTGAAGCTAAATGTGAAAAAAATGAGGAAGGAAGAGGTGAAAATAAATCCATGTATCAAGTTATTATGGCTATTGTCAACAGAGGAATGGCAGAAGAAGTAATTGAAGCAGCAGAAGCAGCAGGTTCAAAAGGTGGTACTATAATCAACGCAAGAGGGGCAGGAGTAAAAGAAACTAAAAAAGTGTTTAATATAGAAATAGAGCCTGAAAAGGAAATGGTTATGATACTTTCTAAAAAAGACATTACAGAAAATATTGTATCATCTATACGTGAAAAGCTTGAAATTGACAAGCCGGGAAATGGAATTATATTTGTCCAGGACGTTAATAAAGTTTACGGTATTTATGAGTAGAAGATTGTCTATTGACATATGGATACCAAGTATGTATAATTAGGCTTAAATTTAAAAAATAATAATGAAAGGGCAAGGTACTTAAGGGAAATGAAAAAGTAATTCACTTTCTTTAATTAATTTAAAATGGGTGCATATACAGTCTCTGTTGTAGGCGGATTTCTGTATTTTGAGGTTATCTCAAGCTTTGTTGGTGTGCATTTATTTAATTAAAGAGTGGATAGCGTTTTCATAACCGAAAAGTAGCTTGCTTTATGTAGTTTACTTTATATAGTTGTTTTAAGTGAGTTGTAAGACCATTGTAAATGAGTTTTTCATACGGTGCATTAGGTTTTGTTTATTATATATGAAAGTATGTCATATATGAAAAATGCTATCCTCTCTAAGAAAGGGAGGATTTTTATGTTATTGGTTGAATGCAGTAAAATTAAAAAATATTTTGGCGACCGTTTAATTTTAGAAGTAGATGATTTGAAAATTTATTCTGGCAATTGTATTGGAATTGTAGGTGCAAATGGCGCAGGAAAAACAACTTTAATAAACATATTAAGTAAAAGGTTAGAACCGGATGAAGGGTTTGTAAAGCTATACAAAAAGGCAGGATATATTTCACAGTTGGACTCCCCTGACAATAAAAGTTTAAGCAGTGAAACGGCATCAAAGTTTGGCGTTAAAACCTCCTGGGACGAGACTATGAGTGGTGGCGAAAAGACAAAATTTAAAGTTGCGGCGGTTTTAGAAGAAGGCAATATGATAATATTTGCAGATGAGCCTACCAGCAACATGGACATGGAAAGTATTGGGCTTATGGAAGAAAGCTTTGAAGATTATGCAGGAACATTAATTGTTATCTCCCATGACAGGAGTTTTTTGGATAAACTGTGTAACAGGATTTTAGAAATTGAAAACGGAAAAATAAAAATGTATAACGGTAATTATACCGATTATTACCGGCAAAAGATGGAGGAGAGAACAAGGGCTCAATTTGAATATGAAGAGTATGTGAAGGAAAAAAGAAGACTTGAGGGAGTTATTCATAAACTAAGGCAAAAGGAGCAAAGCATTAAAGGCCCCCCTAAGAGAATGGGGAATTCTGAGGCAAGGCTTCATAAAATGGGAGGGCAGAAAGCAAAGTTAAATTATGATAAGACCATCAAAAACGTAAGAAAAAGAATTGAACATCTTGAAGTTAAAGAAAGACCAAAAGATGAAAAAAAGATTCGGCTGGATATTTTAGAATCCGGTAAATCTTACAGCAAAATTTTGATTGAAGGCAAAAATATCAGTAAATCATTTGATGATAAAGTGATATTTGAAAATGCAGACTTTGTTATTGAAAACGGGGCAAAGATAGCTCTTATAGGACCTAATGGCTGTGGGAAGAGTACGCTGGTTAAAATGATTATGGAAAACCATGATGGCATTAAAATTTCCCAGACTGCTAAAATTGGCTACTTTAGCCAAAACTTAAATATTTTAAAAGGCAATTTAAGCATTATTGAAAATGTGATGGAAAAAAGTATATATCCCGAGGAATTTGCAAGATTATTTCTTGGCAGACTGCTTTTTAGAGGAGAATCAGTCTATAAAAAAGTAAATGTATTAAGCGGCGGGGAATTAGTGAAAGTTTCTTTTGCTAAGATATTTTTGCAGGACATTAATATGCTGATACTGGATGAGCCTACTAATTACCTGGACATTGCTAGCCTTGAAGTTATAGAGGAAGCACTTAAGGAATATGACAGAACGTTACTGTTTGTTTCCCATGACAGGCATTTTATAAAGTCTGTTGCAAATCAAATTATGACCATTGAGAATAAAAAGATTAAATTATTCAGAGGAAGTTATGAGGAGTATTTAGATAGAAAGAACAATGTGGGCAGTTATAATAATCAAACAAAAGAGGAGCAAATTATTGTATTAAAAAACCGGCTTTCTGAAGTAATAGGAAGATTGTCAGCACCGTCTAAGAATGATGATATTGAAGAATTAGACAGGGAGTATAAAAAAATATTGGAAGAGCTAAAGAAGCTTGATTTGTAAAACGCCTTTCTGTTTATGAAGGTTTTGAAGGAGGAAAAGAATTTGGAGAAATCCATTTTAAAAAAATTTTTTAAGTATGTAAGTTTAAATGTTTTAGGAATGATGGGAACTTCTTTTTATGTTTTAATAGATACATTTTTCATATCAAAGGCAGAAGGTGCATTGGGGATGGCTGCTCTTAATTTTTCCATCCCAGTTTTTTGTGTTATACAAGGATTAGGTTTAATGATAGGAATTGGCGGGGCAACAAGATACAGCATATTAAAATCTCAAAAACAAGATAGGGAAGCTAACATTGTATTTTCTACATGTATTAAAGCAGGTATAATTATAAGCTTTCTTTTAGTAATGATTGGAGCATTTGCTTCTGAGTTTTTAGCTTCTACTTTAGGAGCTGATATGTCCACATTAGCTATGACTAAAGCATACATGTTAACAATATTATGCTTTGCACCGTTTTTTATTTTAAACAACATTATAATTGCATTTGTACGTAATGATAGTAATCCAAAGCTGTCAATGGCTGCAATGTTATCAGGCAGTTTTTCAAATATAATTTTAGATTATATATTAATGTTTCCTTTTGGATTAGGAATGTTTGGGGCAGCTTTTGCAACTTGCCTGGCACAAATAGTAAGTATCGGGGTATTGTCAATTCATTTTATAAAAAAGAAAAATAATTTTAAGTATGTTTATGATAAAGGGAATAAGTCTTTCATCAGTGATATTTTTAGTTTAGGTTTGTCTTCTTTTGTAAATGAAATTTCAACATCTGCTGTTTTTATAGCCTTTAATTTAGTTATTTTAAATCTAAAAGGTAACTTAGGTGTTGCTTCTTATGGAATTGTTGCCAATGTATCTATAGTTGCTATTTCTATGTTTATTGGGATAGCTCAGGGAGTGCAGCCTCTTATTAGCAGGTTTTATGGATTAGGGGAATACAAAACAGTGAGAAAGGTGTTAAAATTTTCCTTGTTTACTTCTGTTATTGTAGCAGCAGTTATTTATGCAGGTATATATTTTAATACCCATGACATTATCAGAATTTTTAACAGTGAGCAGAGTGCAGAAATAGCCCATATTACAGAGTCAGGACTTAAAATTTATTTTATAGGTTTTTTATTTGCAGGCATAAATATAATTATGTCCACCTATTTAAGTGCTATGGAATATGCTAAGGAGGGGTTTACTATATCACTTTTACGTGGATGTGTTATTATTGTTCCGCTGGTTTTATTGTTAAGTAGGGTTTGGGGAATGACAGGTGTCTGGTCTTCTTTTGTTTTAGCTGAATGTATTGTTACTATGCTTGTAATTTTTATGGCAGGTTTTAGAAAAAAAGTTCAAATAAAAAATAAAATTAAAACCAAATCAGAGGTTAAGTGTATTAATGCTTAAAAATAACATAGAATTTTTTTGAAGAGAGAAATGAGGAGGATGAAATTATTAAGTAGATTGTCCGCTAGGGCAGCCGACAGGTTAATTTACATTGCATTTATATTATAATTACTTCATTTTTTAGTCCTAGAATAAAATTTGCTGTAAATAAATTGGATATGATATAATATAAACAGATGGGGGAGTTTAAAGATGGGGCAAAAAAAGAAAGAAAAAATAAAGCTTGACCAGATGATGAAGATAATGTTTAAGTTATCAAAGAAGGTCACGGTAAATTTATTAAATGCTTTATTTGATGAAAATTATGATTACAAAAAAGTAAAAATAGAATATGGCAATGGAGAGTTTTTGCTGAACAATTTAAAAAGAATTCAAGCTGACATGTTTATAACTGTACAAAGTGAAAAACGCTCAGTAAATTACCATATAGAATTTCAGACGCAAAATGACAAAGCAATGGCAATAAGAATGTTTAGGTATGGTTTTGAAAAAGCATTGGAACTGGCATGTAATCAGGAAGGAGAAGAAATAATACTTGATTTTCCAAAACAATTGGTAATATATTTAGAAGAAAATCAAAACATAAAAGATGTTATAGTTTTACAAATAAGAAAACCGGACGGAGATATAGAACGATATGAATTTCCAACAATGAAGTACTGGGAATACACTCAGGAAGACTTAATAAATAAAAAGATGTATGCATTGTTGCCGTTTCAAGTATTTAATATGAGAAAGTGGATAGAGAGTATTTCCAACAGCAACAGGACGCACCAAGAAAAGGCACAGCTAATAAATATTGAGTTTAAAAAACTGATAAAAGTAATTGAAAGTGTAGGAAAAAGTTCGACAGAGTTATATGAAAAAGAAGAGATAAATGCAAGGGATTTTGAGAGAATATTATTGGTGTTAAAAAATATGTCAGACTATATATACAATAAATACGGAGAATACAGGCAAGTGGAGAAGGAGGTTGAAGCTATGTTGACATCATTATATAATCCGGCAATTGCGAAAGAAAACAGGAAGATAGGAGAAGAGATAGGAAAAGAGATAGGAAAAGAAATAGGAAAAGAAATAGGAAAAGAAATAGGAAAAAGAGAGAAGGCACTTGAGGTAGCAAAAGAAGCCCTGAAAGAAGGTGCAGATGTAGACTTTATTGCGAAAATAACAAAGCTAGACAAGGAAACGGTATTAAAGATAAAAGAGGAATTGCAGAATTAATTTAAAAACAATTTGAAATAGAGACGGGGGATATTTTCCTTGTCTCATTTTTATTGTTTAACTCAAACTGACGGACTAGGAAGCACCAAGATTACGACTGATAAGGGCAAAAATACCAATTGACAGAAGAGGTTTAAATTGTTAAAAAAGTAACAAACGTGACCCTACTGTGGCTTTAGTCACAAAAAAAGTGACCAAAGTCACGGAAAGTTGTGACCTTTTTTTGCTTGTATTACCTTATTTATTGTGATATTATTTCATTGTTGAGATCTCAACAAAAAATATTATATGAACAAGGGGGAAGTAAAATGAGAAAATTGAACGAAAAGTTTACAGAACTAACAGAAATGGAATTAATAAAAACATCTGGAGGTGGAATTTGGGACTATATAGTTAATTTCTTTATAGGTGCGGCAGATTCAGTACCTCCAGTTCCAGTGATTGGTACCACGGAAGCAGCTGCAGGTGCTACAGTAAGAGCAATAGAAATGAAAAAGTATAATAATGAGATAGACAAATGGGGTAAAATTGCCCTAGGCGAAGATTTTAGAAACTATTAATAGAAATTATTAATTTTGGATTATAATTAGTTTGTTTTAAGTGAAAGCAATATTTTGGTTATAAATTTTAAAATTCAAACAAAATATTGCTTTCTACTTATTTAAAATTCTCTTTTTAACTGTAATAATATCACACCTTTACTTTTTTATTTTACTATAAATATATTACACCGTATTTTGGCTAAAAAATAATGTGATGCAATAGTATTATGAGAATTAATAAAGAATATCCTTTTTTGTGACTTGTAATTGGTAATTTAAAGATATTATGCATATTTCGGGTACATCCGGACACTGATTCCGGCAGCATCCGGACGTCGTTTCGGAATTATCCGGACAGCATAACGGTACATCCGGACACCTTGTCGATTTACTAAAATATAGGTACTCTTTAAT